>Ga0315914_1001829_pt1 | contig 32348 bp, 17 predicted proteins | sample MpolenodulesMG_FD_203920 | JGI IMG/M metagenome (GOLD analysis project Ga0315914, IMG submission 203920) | Medicago polymorpha root nodule microbial communities from Los Angeles, California, United States - elongated nodules | ecosystem: Host-associated > Plants > Roots > Nodule | place: USA...
TCAAAACCTTATTCAATTCTTTGTAATTGTTAAGATAAGTCTCTTTCAGTTGTGATTGAGCAAAGGAAGTCTCTTGGAGTTGTCCTTGAGCATAGAAGTCTCTTTTAGGTGTGATTGAGCATAGAAGCCTCTTGGAGTTGTCCTTGAGCATTGAGAAGTCTCTTTCTTGTGTGGTTGAGTAACTTGTAATTTGACATTACATTTTAGTGGAACTCTCCTTAGAAGTGCAAGGGGGATAGGACTACTTCCGGTTTGTGGAAGGAACCTGTATAATTGCTTGTGTTCTTTCTTTCTCTGTTCTCTTACATTTATCCGCTGCACTAAGACTCTGAACTCATTCAGACTCTGAACTATTTCAGACTCTGAACCTGGGAACAATTCTTCTGAATGTAAGGAAGAAGTTTTTGAAAACACAATTCAACCCTCCCTTCTTGTGGTTTTTCTCACCTTCACACCATTCCCTCTTGGAGCTACTCTTTGAACTTGTTGATCGATGTTCTTTGTATAGACGCACGAATTCGATCACCCTACATAGCAAAGATTAAAACATCATATTTTAAATAAAAAAAATAAAACGATATGAAAAAAGAACCTTTCGATCCATTAGAACTAACTCCATGGAAAATGGTAGTTTTTTATTTTTGTAGTCTTGAACAAACCAAACACTAACAACTGTCACAGTCAAAGTCCAGGATTGTTTTCTTGGCGAAACATCACAGATGAAGTCGTATTTCATAAACATCTTTCTTTGTAATAGAAAAATTACAGAGAAACAACTGGAATATAGATATCAGAGAACCAGATAACAGATAAAGAATAACTATAATTTATGATTGTTGTTTACTAGGTGCTACTATTTATATAGAAAAATAGTACCATAACGATTAATATCTATTAATTATTAATTTAACCGTTTAAAAATTAATATTAACAACGTCTTACAAAATGTGCATTAAATGATTGGATTATATTTCATGTAACATATAAAAAATTAACTTCATAACATTTGAAATTTAATAATATCTTACAAATTTTTAAGTAATATTTTTTTGTAACGAATAAAAATTAATTATACAACCTCAAAAACTAATTACTACAATTAAATTTTTAATTAATATGTTATTGTAATTGTGTAACGGACCAAAATTTAAAATATAATTTATATGAGTTCTTTTATTTTATGTAACCGACAAAAAAATTAATTGTATAACAATTGAAATTTAATAGTAACTTACAAATTATTAGTTATTATATATATAATAATTTTGTAACCTACAAATTTTTTAATGTAACGTATAAATGTTAATCAAAATACTAATGCGGATTGGCGTGGTTTTCCGCGGTTTAGATATCCGTAGGTGGATGTTCTTTTGTTTCTTCTTCTTTTTGTTTGTTTTTTGCTGTTTTTCTTGTTTCTCTGAGGGTTTTGGCCTAGTCCTCCCTCATGTATTTTCCCCCTTTTTTTAATAAAATTTGAGATTGGCGTTAACGGATGGGAGTTCATCGGGGTGCCAACCTAGTTGGGATGTCGTTGTTTCTCCTTTATGCTTGTCCTTTCTCCTGGTTTACCGAAGAAAAAAAATCAAAATACTAATTATGTTAATAAGTATTTGATTGTAACATACCAAATTTTTAATGTTACAAGGTAACATATGAATTTTAATTGAAACACTAATTATATTAATAACATACGTATTTTTTAATGTAACATATAAATCTTAATCGAAACAATAATTATTTAATAATTATATTAAAAACGGTTTTTAATAATAATTATTATTATTAAGATTGTATTAAAAATTAGGAGAAATTTTTGGAACAAATGCCAAGTGGGATTATGATGAGGTGGACATCTTTAGAGGAGAGGAATCTTGGAATAGTGTATTTCTAAAAACTCTAAAATGTTAGTATAAACATACACTTCACTCCCTCAATATTTTTTATTTTTATTTTTAATAATATAACAATGAAAATTCAACGCACACACGATGATGAAAAAGAGTGGGGATCCATTTTATTATAATCAAATTTTGAATGATATTTTTCACCACGTGTGATATACAATATCATTCAAATATAGTTTCAAAAATTATTATAAAATATGATACAATACAAAATTAATTAATTTTTAAAATTACGAAACCAATGAGTTATTGGTAATAAAAAATGTATTTTATACTCTAAATCATGTAATCCATATTTTTGTTTTTTTGAGTTAAACTCTCCGAATTATTATACTTAATACTTATGAAAGAGGCGGAAAGTGAATAGGATAAGAAAGAAAGTTTAGGGAGGCGCATCACCCCGCCATTCAAAACCCTTATTTTGTAGCAGCAGAGAGAGAGAACACTTACTTCTTCCCTCCCTATCCAATTCAATTCAATTCAATTCAATTGAATTGACAACGATGGCGTTGAACGATCAAAACCAGGCACAAATGGCTCTAATTCTAGGACCAGATTCAACCCACTTCGAATCCCTAATCACAAATCTTATGTCCACCATCAACGACCAACGTTCCCAAGCCGAAAATCTCTTCAATCTCTGCAAACAAACCTACCCTGATTCCTTAATCCTCAAACTCTCTCACCTTCTCCACACTTCCCCTAACCCCGAAACACGCACCATGTCAACCATCCTCCTCCGTCGCCATCTCACGCGCCACCACGATGACTCTTTCATCTATCCACACCTCTCTCCTTCAACTCAATCCACCCTCCGTTCCCTTCTTCTCTCGTCTCTCCATCAAGAACCAATCAAATCCATCGTTAAGAAGCTATGCGACACCGTTTCTGAACTCGCTTCTGCTCTTCTCTCTGATGATTTGTCCTCCTGGCCTGACCTGCTTCCTCTTCTTTTTCAATGGGTTACTTCCAATGATGCTAGGCTTCAGGAGATTGCTTTGCTTGTGTTCGCGCAATTGGCGCATTATATCGGTGAAACCCTACTTCCTCAATTGTCTACTCTTCATTCTGTTTTCCTTCGTTGTCTTAGTGCTGCTACCTCCTCTTCCGATGTTCGTATCGCCGCCCTTGCTGCCAGTATCAATTTCGTTCAGTGTCTCTCCAATTCATCCGACCGTGACAGGTATAACCAGCAGTGAAAATTATGGTTCAATTTTGATTAATTTTAAGCTTAATTTTGTTCAATTGAACTTAGGGCCTGTTTGGATCGACTTAAGTTCAATTTTGATTGCCTTATTTTTCAGCTTATGCAAATAAATAAGCTTTTTTCTATCATTCATAAGCTTGCTTAGGTAGTTATGGTTCAATTTTGATTAATTTTAAGCTTAAGTTTGTTGAATTGAACTCGGGGAATGTTTGGATTGACTTAGGGTCAATTTTGATTACCTTATTTTTCAGCTTATGCAAATAACAGTTTATGAAGATACAATTTTCATTTTGAACTAACGTAAAAACTTAGTTTCATAAGCTAAAAAATAAGCCAATCCAAACAGGCCCTTATTTGAGCTTATCTTATGACATAAGTTTTGTGACACTGTTTGGGAGAATTTATGAAAACAGCTTATGACAATTTTCAAAGGCTTTTTTGCAGCTTATATTCACAAGTTTTGTAATATTAGTTTATAAAAGCAACTTATAGCATGTACAAAAGGAATTTAACTTTATTTTATCTTTTGTAATATAAATAGTTTTGTAAGCTTATACATAAGCGTTTACCATGATAAGTGCTTGTGCTATAGGTTGCCAATAAGTTGTTTATCCAAACAGACCCTCAGTTTGTAGGGTTCAGATGCACTTGTTGTTTCAACTAGTTAGAAAGTTATCGATCATTGTTGGTCAGTATTTGTTGAACTGTCTTTAAACAGATGCAGAAGCAACCCCTCTTTGGGTATGTTTGGTTTTAGGGTAATGGATGGGAGGGGAGGGGAGGGGAATGATTATTTCACTTTTAGTTGTTTGGTTCAATTTTTGGAGTGGCACTATTTTTGTGATTGACCTAACTATTTTTTATAGAAAAAAAATATTGACCAAGTCTGCATTTGTAATTTTAGGTTTCAGGATTTGCTGCCCCTCATGATGCAGACATTGACTGAGGCATTGAATTCTGGTCAAGAGGCAACTGCACAGGAGGCACTTGAGCTTCTCATTGAGCTTGCTGGGACTGAGCCACGTTTCTTGCGGAGGCAAATTGTTGACATTGTTGGTGCCATGCTGCAGATTGCCGAGGCTGAGTCGTTAGAAGAAGGGACTCGCCATTTGGCTATTGAGTTTGTTGTTACACTTGCTGAGGCGAGAGAGCGTGCTCCTGGGATGATGAGGAAGTTACCGCAGTTTGTAAAGAAGTTGTTTGGTGTGCTAATGAATTTGTTGTTGGATATTGAGGATGATCCTGCTTGGCATGCTGCAGTGAGTGAGGATGATGATGCTGGTGAGACTAGTAACTACGGATTTGGTCAGGAATGTTTGGATAGACTTTCAATTGCTTTGGGAGGGAACACGATAGTGCCAGTTGCATCTGAATTGTTGCCAACTTATTTGGCTGCACCTGAATGGCAAAAACACCATGCTGCACTCGTTGCACTTGCACAAATTGCAGAGGGTTGTTCAAAGGTATTCTTTTACTTGTACTGGCCAGTGTTCTTCTTTCATAAGTGATATTTTTTTCTTAATTTATTGTATTAACTACTATTATGTTGTTGTTTTGTAAAAATGTGCATGTTTTTTCTCAATAATTTTTCAAATTTCAACCTCTATTTAGTCTGCAATGCGGGTGAATATTTGGGGTTAGTTAGGTGGAGAAATAACTTATGCATGTGTTTGTGTCTTAAACCATAAGCTTTGATGATGCAGGTGATGACAAAGAATTTGGAGCATGTATTATCAATGGTTTTGAATTCATTTCCTGATCCGAACCCTCGGGTGCGGTGGGCGGCTATAAATGCAATTGGGCAATTGTCCACAGATTTGGGGCCAGACTTGCAGGATAAATATCACCACTTAGTGCTTCCGGCACTAGCTGGAGCCATGGATGATTTTCAAAATCCTCGAGTACAGGTTTGCACTTTTATCTAGACCAAGTGCATTGTAAACTTTATTGATTCAAGTCACTTGGGCACCTCTTTTGTTCTTTAAGTAAATTTATTTTTATCAACCATTCCTTGTTGTCATTCATGTTAGTTTAAGATGGACTTGGTAATCTAGCTCTATTGGATTTCATTATTGTTCTTCCATTTGTCCCTTGATTATATGTTGTATTTTATTGGAAAGAGACAATTTTGTTTCTATGCATTGGTTGATTCTGCTTGTGTTTTTTTTGAACAAGTTGATTCCGCTTGTGTTTGATCAAAGTAATCACATGCATTTATCATGTGTTACCCCATGGATTGTTTATAGGTTATAGAGTTTGTTTACATATTTTTTATAAAGTTGTAACTAGCGTGAGTTCTCTATAATCTTTGTGCAAAGATTTTTCTCACACTTGCCAAACATTTTGACTCGAGAGTATTAAATTGGGTGGGCTAACTTTTTGGACTGTGCATTTTTAGTATTCTGGATTTCTTTATAATATTTTTTCATCAATCTAACAAAGCTTATATGATTAATTTCTTTAAGGTATTAGAGTTCTTCTGACCCAACTTATCTCTTTATAATTACTTACTGTGTCTGTAATTTAGTGCCACTACTTATGCATAAATATGAATCTTGAGTTCCCGGTCTTTGATATCTCATTTGACTTCATAAAGTCATTAGTTCATCATTTATTTATTACTTTTATATTGCAGGCTCATGCTGCTTCTGCAGTGCTAAATTTCACTGAGAATTGCACCCCAGATATTTTAGTACCTTATTTGGATGGGATTGTGAGCAAACTTCTTGTACTCCTTCAGGTATTTGTTTGCCATTGATATTTATTGGCAAAAATGTCTTGAGAATATTTTAATAATATCTTTTTGGTGACTGAAGATCATATATTATTTTTCTTGATAATACATCTCAATTTCGTTTTAAGGAAATGGAACTTCATGATTCTCTTTTGTTTATTGTTTTGGTCTCCATTTACTGGGGGATCTGCATTTACTCTATCTATTTTTTACTCATCTTTGAATTTTGGTTAGCTGAAGCTTTAGGTTTCTAATTTGTTAATTTTTTTCTTTCATGATTGTATGAGTATTTTTGTAGTTAATGTCACATTGTTTCATAATTGTTGCAAAATGCTTTATAATTAAAAGATGTTATGCTGCTTTAAATTTTCATAGATTTGGGATGATAAATTTAAAATTATTTGATTTTCAATTCTTTTCGTGCATGAATTATAGAGTGGAAAGCAGATGGTTCAAGAGGGTGCTTTGACAGCTTTAGCATCAGTCGCTGATTCCTCACAGGTGCTTTATACAATCATTTTTCTTTATAGTAATCACACCTTTTTTTTTAAGTCTAATACTTTTTTTATTGAAAATATCCAAGTCTTATATTTAACAAGTTAAAAAATTTCATGGTTAACAGGAGAAATTTCAGAAGTATTATGATGCTGTGATTCCATACCTAAAAGCAATTTTGTTGAATGCAAATGATAAATCTAATCGTATGCTTCGTGCCAAAGCAATGGAGTGTATTAGTTTGGTAGGCATGGCTGTTGGAAAAGAGAAGTTCAGGGACGATGCCAAACAGGTGATTTTTAATTTATTTTAGCATGTTATTTTTTATTCAGATAATCATGTTTCTGACAGAAATAAAGTTTTTAAATGTTATTTCATGCAATCTGATTGTTCACTTTTTGTGCGCTAATGTATGATTTTTCATTCTTCTTTTACTAGGTTATGGATGTCTTGATGTCACTGCAACAATCTCAACTGGATTCTGATGATCCAACCGCGAGTTACATGTTACAAGTATGGTCCTTTTTTTTCTTTCCATTTGTTGGTATCAACTTTGGAGTATATATTTATTTTTTTATCATTATAATTTAAATACATTTATACCTCAGATTTTCATTTAGATTTTATGTTATCAGGCGTGGGCTAGGCTTTGCAAGTGCCTCGGGCAGGACTTCCTCCCATACATGGGTTTTGTCATGCCTCCCTTGCTCCAGTCTGCACAACTTAAGCCTGACGTGTCAATTACATCAGCAGATTCTGACGCTGAATTTGATGAAGATGATGACAGGTGTCCTTTTAGTTCCAGTTACTGTATTTTGGGCCACAAGATTGATATCCATGTTATCATGTGATGTGTTTCTGGATCCATTTTATTCTTTATTTCACCTCAATATGAATTCCTTTCTTTTGTATGAGTTTCTACATCTGTCTTTATTTAAACATTACTTTTTGCCATTTGAGAAAATGTGAGCTGCATTTTGTTTCTTTAATTAATTTATAATTGTATGGTGATAGATATCCTTGTCAATCAATACTTCATTGTATTAACAAAAGGAATAAGCATAGAAAAAAAAGTTAAATTTTTTGAAGATTGAAAATAAAGAGATATTGACTATATTAATGGCCATTTAACTTGCTTTTTGACTACTTGTGGTCTGGCTGTTCGTGTTGTAGCATTGAAACCATTACTCTCGGGGATAAAAGAATAGGCATTAAGACCAGTGTCTTGGAGGAGAAGGCTACAGCATGTAACATGTTATGTTGCTACGCTGATGAGTTGAAGGAAGGCTTTTTTCCTTGGATTGACCAGGTTGGCATTGTTTTCTATTTTATTTTATTGGCATTTCTCTGACCAAAATATTAATTTGCTAACTTGCTTGAATCATATAGGTTGCTTCCACATTGGTTCCTCTCCTTAAATTTTACTTCCATGAAGAAGTTAGGAAGGCAGCAGCTTCAGGTATATTCTTTATCCGTCAGAACCTTGCTTCTATTTTGTTTATTTCTGGTAATCCTTGCTGAATTTTTAATGCAATCTACCTGCTTTGTTAACAGCTATGCCAGAACTGTTGTCTTCAGCAAAATCGGCTATAGAGAAGGGGCAGTCACAAGGCCGTGATGCAACTTACCTAAAACAATTGTCTGATTATATAATTCCAAATTTGGTGGAAGCTTTACACAAGGTTAAAATGCTGCCTATTCTGATTTTTTGGTTTTGATTTGTTAGTTTTGTTGCGTGTATTGATGTATTTTACCTGTCTTCCAGGAGCCAGAGGTCGAAATTTGTGCAAGCATGTTGGGCGCACTGAATGAATGCATACAGGTTTGTAACATTCATTTATGAGTATGCATTTTGTGCTATTTGAAGCAAATTATTATTCCATGACATGCAATCCTTTTTTTTTTGCCTTTTTTCAAATAATTGTGGGTGACGGAGAAATTAATAGACAAATGATTTGTTGCGGCTATTTTTGTGCAGTACTGTATTTTGGAAGGATTTGTCATATGGAATATAATTTACACTGAGATATGTAATATAACCTGAAATGAAAATTATGAAACTGTTTCTGCAATAGGAGGAGGATATCCTTAAACCTCCTTATAACTTTCCCTTGTTGACACAACTTGGACCCCACGCATCTGTTTAATGTATTTTTCAAGTCATCAATTCTCCATAAGCTGTTGTTCAAAAGTAAAATTAGCTAGGGGTTATTTATCTCAGGTATCAGGACCACATCTAGATGAAAAGCAAGTAAGGAGCATTGTGGATGAGATTAAACAAGTCATCACTGCCAGTTCATCCAGAAAGCATGAAAGAGCAGAGAGAGCCAAAGAAGAGGACTTTGATGCCGAAGAAAGAGAACTACTCAAGGAAGAAAATGAGCTAGAAGAAGAACTTTTTGATCAAGTATTAATATCTTATGCTTGTCATCCAACTCTTCTCATTAACTGGATTCTTTATTTCATGCTTTCCTAGCTCTTATGTCGAATCTTTTTGTGTGCTAGATTGGCGATTGCTTGGGGACTTTGACAAAAACATTTAGGGCATCTTTTTTGCCTTTCTTTGAAGAGCTTTCGTCATACCTAACACCTATGTTTGTAAGTTCCCTTACACTCCCGTCTTGTTGTGTCTTCTTTTTGCTGCTGGAATGAATCTTCATATTCCTTTTGGATTATTTGATCAAACATTACATAGCTTTTTCTTCTTTTGCCTTTTCTCATATCTTTTTCCTTTAAACATCTACTTCGAAGGAAAAAACGATTCCGTCGGCAAAACATGTCCTTTCTTGTAAAGGCATTAGTTATCTTATTTGTTCCATATTGCTTTTTTAATGAGAAATAAAGGAAATTTGATTAACCAGAAAAGAAGAAAATATTTTGCAGTCCTATTTTAATTCCCACTTTAAATGTTATTAGATGAGATTACGTGGTGTTTATTTACTATCTTTTGTTTGTTTTTATATTTGATCTTTTAAAGATTGTAAAGAAATCTGGAAATTTTCTTTGAATATTTTTTTATATAAGCGAAATTTTCTTATATTATGGTTTGTAGTTTATCACCCCCCGCACCCTCTTATGATTTGTGAATGACGTGTTTTATGTTTGTCTATAGCTTCATTTAAAGACGTAAGTCATATACCCTTCTGAATAAAAAATTTCCCTTGTTCACAACTAATAATCAGGGTAAAGACAAAACCTCAGAGGAAAGGAGAATTGCCATTTGTATATTTGATGACATTGCTGAGCACTGCCGCGAAGCAGCTCATAAGTAAGAAATCCCCTTCCCTCACAAGAAAAAAGCTCTTCCCTCTTTCTTTCATTCTTCGGGAGTTTTCTATAAGTTGATGTAGAAAATTATTTTTTTCCTTTATCTGGAATGGTTCTGGACTTTAAATTCTTATGTTGCTACAGATATTATGGTTCGTTTCTTCCATTCTTGCTTGAAGCTTGCAATGATGAGTGTTCAGATGTTCGACAGGTTCCCATCTTCGGTTTATTCTTTATAATTATATTACTGTTGCTTTTATAATTTTGTTATTTAATGAGGTACACAAATTTTCTCAAAGCAAAAATTGAATATGTTCTCAGGCAGCTGTTTATGGGGTTGGTGTTTGTGCCGAGTTTGGTGGATCTGTTTTCAAACCCCTTGTTGGAGGTCAGTTACTCATACCGGTTTCTTATTTCTCATTTTATCCGTGTCTTACACCATTGTTATACAACAACAACAACCAAGCCTTATCCCACTAAGTGGGGTCAGCTACATGGATCAAATTACACCATAACGTTCTATCTGAAACCATAGTATTCTTACACCATTGTTATAATCAGTTTTTTTTTGTTCTTCTACAGAGGCACTTTCAAGGTTAAATGCTGTGATAACACATCCAAATGCACAGCATTCTGATAATGTAATGGCATATGATAATGCTGTTTCAGCTCTTGGAAAAATATGCCAATTCCACCGTGATAGCATAAATGCAGCACAGGTACATCATACATGTTTTTGTAATCTTAGTCTTGCATGTGATCATATCACTCGAACAAGTGCAGGTTGCTAGTCCTACACATACTTCTTGAGTTTGCTGTTCTAAAACTACATCTTGTAATGATTTTCTGATCATCATGGCTACGAACTAGTGTTGGCAATATGGAGGGCTGTCACTTTCAGCTTTTGCCAATATTACATCATGGCTTCCTTGAGTCATGAAGCTGAAAACTACTGCATGATATTTATGAATCACGTTTCCACTTCCACCTTGATGCAAACTTAATGATGTCGTAGATAACTTGATATTTTTGTGATGCTAGTTGAAGGCACAAGTTTAGCACTATTTTGCATGCAAGTTGTTCCTTGTAAAAAACTGATACATCCTGTAAATAGAATAGAGAAAATATTATATGCATTTTGTATTTAGTTTACGTAATCCATAAAATTATAACTTCAATGTGCCTTCTTATACATAATAAGCAATATAGATTATATGCTTTCTGTATTTGGTTTAGTTAATCCCTAAGACTAAGGGATTTAGGTGCTATACTGTGATTATAAATTTACGAGGCTTTGAGATGACTTCTCAAGTCATTTTATGACAGACTACTTTGATGAAGTCCAAAAACGTTTTCTTTTCTGCTTAGTAAAGAGAGGTTAAAAGTGGACACAGTTAAGGGAAAAATTTCAATTCATAATTTATTACGTCGGTTCTCTAAAATTTCTTGACTGCATAAACTGGTTTTAGGATATTGTCCCGATTTCTTGCACATTCATGATATACCCTTGTAGAATTGAAATTTAGAGCAAAAATCCTCTGCGTGTGTGTTTTTATATGTTACTTCATTGATTATTTCTTGGTTGCAGGTTGTTCCAGCCTGGCTAAGTTGCTTGCCTATAAAAGGTGATTTAATCGAGGCTAAGGTTGTGCATGATCTACTTTGTTCAATGGTTGAAAGGTAGAAGTCTGATCCAGAACATGTTTTGATTAAATGCTATATGCCTAATTTGCTATCTCTACTTCATGTTGCCTTAATATTTTATGTACATTCATTCAATTTCAGATCAGATAAAGAACTTATAGGTCATAACAATCAATATCTTTCCAAGATCGTTGCAATTTTTGCTGAGGTACAACCTTTTACCAATGCCAGTTTTTAGTTACTTCTGTAAGTTATTTATTCTATGTCCATTCCCACTCTAAAATTACTTTTGTTTGGAATCCATTATGATGTAGATATTATGTGCGGGGACTGATTTGGCAACTGAACAAACTGTGAGTCGGATGATTAATTTATTGAGACAACTTCAACAAACTTTGCCGCCTTCTACCCTTGCTTCAACTTGGTCATCGCTGCACCCTCAACAACAACTTGCACTTCAGTCCATCCTATCATCCTAATTGTTTTGGATTCTTGCGTCCATTTCCTTCAGAAGATGCGTGTCTGTTGTCATGGGATGTCACAGTTGCCCTTTGTAAAGAAGCTGCTGTGTCTGGTCAATTTTGTTCCTTTAGGATTGTAGTGCCTTTTCAGACCAACAGATGCACCTGGTTTGTGTTTCTTGATTGCTGAAACATATTTGGTAATCCAAGTATCAACTGCTTTGACTTGTCTGGCATGGATTTGTTGCAGAGAGGTGTTGAGTTGGTTAGATTGAGAAACGGTCTTGGTGTCGAATGTGTATGTATATTTAAGTGTTATAGTTAAAAGGAATTTTTTGTGTCGAAGGAATGGGCATCATGCCTCGATCCTGTATGTGGATGAGGCATGTTACCTTTGAGTCATGCTTGATACAATAAACCACATAGTATTCTTTTGTTTTTTCGAGGGTTGTAACAGTTTTGATGAGTCATTTTTCTTGGATGTCTGAAACAATTTGTCATTGATTTATTTGTATATCAGTTGGTTTATGTCCATGCTCTTTTTCTGGTTTTCATGCAGTGTTGTCAAACCAACTCCAAAACCCAAGCCATTTGCGGATGTTTCAAAACGAAAAACCAAGAGGATTTTTACATGCAAACAAAAATAATTATTTTGTCTAGTATGTAGAGACTAAATGATATTCACTGTCAATGTAACAATCGATAACAACTTGCCATCACATTGAACAATTGCATAACTACAATTTTAATTTTTCAGTTTCTTTTATTTAATGTGTTGGGAAATTTAGATTGGTTGTCAATATAAAACAACTTTACACTGACAGTGTATAGTCTCTAATCTTTTAATGAGAAGAGAAAATTTAGCCGAGACTTCATGAGGGGGTGTTGCAAAGTTAGTCATAGCTAATTAAGTGTCGTAACCACTTTTGGTCACGATTAAAGTTTTATTTGGCCATGCCTCAACGTGGTTAAAAGCTGTTATTTTGTTGTTGCAATGCTTGCCTACTTTGTATGTCAATTATGCTTTCATCAATGCTTGTTTAGTTTGTATGAACCAATTTTTTTTCCAGTTCTTGTGTAGCGTTTTCTACATTTTATATTGTAATGCTAAGTTTTTGGTTTAATTAGTGCATACAAAGGATTGTAATTGATCTGCTGATTGAATTCTCCTGTTTGTGATTTGAAATGCAATTATAAAGAAACAAGCAATTGTAATGCATGTTTGGTATCACAGTGTGTTTGTTGATCGCGGTTCTCTTCAAAGAACTGCTATATCGGATAAGTATTTATAATGGTTTCAAATCCTGTTGTGGTTATGAGACGTGGATGATTATTGTTAGCAGCAATTGAACGTTATTCAATAATGGAATTTGAAAGATTAAATTTGATAAGTAGTATGATTCCCTTCTAAAAAAGTAATTGTATGATTTTGAGCGTTCTAAATTTTATTGAAAAAGTCATTAAAGTTGATATTAATTTTACTTGGTTGAAATATATTACAATTGAAGTTATGACTGGTTATATAATCATTTAATTAATATTTTTTCTTTTTTAATTTCATAAATGTTTCATGAATTGTGCAAACCAGTTTAATCAATGGGTGCATTGCTAATCTAAATTTGCCAGCTCTGTTTTCACTGTCTATGTTAATACAACATTTCAGCATTGTCAAAGGATATGATATAGTCTGTAAGTATACTCATGTGTTGACAAAAATGCTAAAATAAAATAGTATAATAAAATGATTTCTATATCATATCATAGACTCTAGCAAAATCAAATTTCATTCATTTATGTGTCTTTCCAATCTTTACACTAACTATTCTTTTCCAAATTTCAATCTTTATGAGCCTAGAGGAATTATTCTATTGGTTGTAGTAGGTCCCAAGAGAGATTTTTTTTTGAAAGAAAGGTCCCAAGAGAGATATTTAGGTGGCAAATATTAAAAAAATTAGCTCTGATTTGACTTATTAGAAAGAGCTTGCATTTCAATTCATTTAGGTCTTAAAAGTATTATGATATTACAATTATATCATCATTTTTAAATGTGCTCGTTAACTTTATAAGACAAGTAAAGGCTACAACTGATAAGCAACCAAGGAAGCTAAAGGATAACGATACATACATACCAAAAAAAATAAAAAATAAAAGGCAGGCATAGTCTTTGTTTTTTCTGGGGGAGAAAGATTCTCATTGAAACTCATAAAGGTTCCCTTTATCTCATTAGTAGTTGAAGCATAACATCACACCCTTAATATTATCTTCTAAATTAAGATTTCAAAAACTAAATGTTCACTAAAAGGACAAAGGGCACTTGTTTATTTCACTTTACTTTGTGATTATGCCATAATGCAATTTCAGACAAAAAAAAAAATAGATTTAAAAAAATTGAATTAGTGAGAAAAAAAATTAAAAACAAGAAATTCATTTCTAATTTTGTATTAAGTGTCACATACGCAAATATTAGAAATCAAATCCATTTTTCCATATAATTAATATCTGTGGATAATTGTGACAAATTCATTTTTCTATTATTTGATCCTTTTCAATTATTTAAACTCTTTGGAGCGATTATGTCATAAGCTACGTTAAGCCATGCAATTATTGTACAACTTACATGATTAATGAACTAATATATGGTTATGTCGAAACAAATTTTATTAAAAAAATTAATACATAATTATTGCAACAAGGTTGATTTAGTCGATAAAGAGTTGAATCATAACTTACAATGGCATGAATTCAACTCCATAACTCTTGAGTTTCCTTGTGATCCAACTCATCTAAGTTTTGTATACCATGAAAGTAAATTAGTATATGGTTAATACTAACATAAATATGCTTGAATCTTGAAAAGATTTTGAAAGATAACATTACTGTGTTGGATTGCTAATTTAATTTGATATAATAAACTTGTGTCTTTTTCCCCATATCTTCATTCTTGTCTAACGTGAGATCCATTGTGAACTTTAGTGGCATGCAATATTTTAGCAAATTGTACTATATGCAAATCAATAAACAAAGAAGATAATGACAATGTCACACAAATCAAAGGCTTGGAACTGGTTGAAGAAGAATCTATTAATAAACACAATAATGATCAAATATGGAACAAAGTGTTTCGTTGGTGACGTGAGAAGAGGGCTACAACTCAAAACAAACGTAGCTAGCACACACATGTAGGAATCTTTATTATTACATGTCTATCCACTTTTCCATTATAGAATAATTATCAATTAAATAATGTATTCAATGACAATAACTATTAATTTGTAAAAAAAAGAGACAATAATTATCAATTAAATATAAAATACTTGGCAACTAAAAAAAATTGTAACATATCCAATTTTTTATTTTTTCAAAGAAGATCAATGATAACAAAAAATCAACAATTAAAAAGATCCAAATGATATATATCTAGGTAGATTTGGTAGTAGTTGAAATTATTATTGTTGTTATTATTATTATTATTATTAGTTTTTTTTGAATAATATTGACATATGGTTGAGGACTTGAGGTGGCAATGACCTGTTTCATCTTAGTGCTAAGCATTGCTTTAGTCTCTTTGTTTATGGGTGCATGCTAGGATCATTTTGGAGCCTCCAAGTGGCAGTTATTTGTGCCTTCACCATAATAATTTCAACTGTTTGACTTAACAAAAAGAGGGGAGGAAAGGGGACAAGAACTAGGTACCCTAAACTCTACCTAACCCTAATGCATTTTCTTGTTTTTCTAAGTGATTTGGTGATTCCATATTCTTTAATCTTTAACGTGGCTTTAAGATCATCTTATTTGTAGGGTTGCTAGTATTCCACAACAATTTTCAATTTATCCAACCTTAGTCCATTGGATTTAGATTTTATTTGAATTCAATAACCGAGATTTAACTGGATGAGAAGATATGAATTTCATAAAATTGTTCTATATTATTGTAAAATTTGCTTTTAAAATATTTTTTTGATGTAATCCACTTAAATTGATTTGGTGGTATTGACTTGAGATATGGGAATGCGCTTCTCTTTAAAATCTCAGATTCGATTTTCATCGATGTCAATTTCGGTGTGTTAATTTAGCTTTTTCCAAAACAAAAAAAAATTTGATGTAATTCATTATGATAACATTTATTAATTTTGTCATTGAATTATCAATTGGAGATTCTATTATTCAAATAAAAATAATAATATGATGAAATTTACACATGAGAATTTTTCAAAAATAAAACATAACAAAAATACTGAGCCATTAATTTAGTAGTTAGGGACAGTATATTGTTAGAATTTAGAATGTAGGTCTTTAGTTACATAAGTAATGCTTTTGAGAAGAAATAAAAAGATTAAAAATACACTAGTTGATTTTGTTTTTGGCACATACAACCAAATTCCAAGCTTGTCTGCTCCCAAACGACAGCTATAGGAGTGGTCATTCTGTTGAAAAATTAAGGGCATCACCAATTGAATTTCAAAGGTGCCTTGTCATTATCATACCAAAAAATTATACTATAATTCCAAGACAATGTGCATGTAATATATTAATCCAATTTGCTTGCTGAAAAGCTTAACAACTTTTTCACATACACACATATATATAAAGTCTCATAGCTTGCAAATTACAACATGAAAAATTAAGTAATAGCTAGCCTTCCATTATATCTTCATATCATAACATCTTTTCCACTCAAATACAATTTCTTAAAAAAACTTTGTGATGGAAATTCAATTTCAGCAACCAAACATGCAGAATCAGAAAGCAGGAATTTCAGTAACCAACAAAGGAGGAAAATTCAAAGGAAGAAATAGAAACAGCAACAACACAAACAAGTTTGTTGGTGTTAGGCAAAGGCCATCAGGTAGATGGGTAGCTGAGATCAAAGACACCACTCAGAAGATAAGAATGTGGCTTGGAACATTTGAGACAGCTGAGGAAGCAGCTAGAGCTTATGATGAAGCTGCATGCCTTCTTCGAGGTTCGAACACTCGAACCAACTTCATCACTCATGTCTCATTGGATTCTCCTCTTGCTTCTAGGATAAGAAATCTTCTTAACAACAGAAAAGGCGACAAAAAACAGGAAGATGGCGTTGTTGCTTCTGCTCCAAGTAACAGCAAAACTACCATTAGTAATACTACAATTACAAGCAATAATGATAGCAAGGAGAACACTCTTTCAACTTGTGCTACTCAAAATACAGAACTGTTTGAGGATGCTTATAAACCAGATTTGAGCAATTGCAAGGAAGTTTTTGAGTCAGGTTCACAATCCAACATTTCATGTGGTTTTGGACCTTTCTTTGATCATTTTTCTTTCACTCAATTATTGGATATGGCGAAGAATGATGACATAACCGATGCATCTAGCTTGGAGCTTTCAGAATTTGAAAGAATGAAGGTTGAAAGACAGATATCAGCTTCACTTTATGCTATTAATGGAGTGCATGAGTACATGGAAACTGTTCAAGAGTCTAATGAAGCTTTATGGGATCTTCCACCTTTGTGCTCTTTGTTCTGTTAAACTTTAATAAGGTCTAAATTAATGATGCTGCAAATGTTTCTTCCAAATATTATTGCAGCCCTATTTTTTTTTCTTACTATTATTGAAAACTTGAGGGAAAGTGTGTTGGATGTATGAGTGTATGACTGATTGAACCATTACAATAACATAGAGATTTAATTATGTTTTCCTTACAAACTATAGTGTGAAAATCTAGACCTATGATCGAGGTTTTAATTCCCATTTCTGATTGTAGGTACATTACTATCTTCGATATTACAGAGAATCGCAGTTAAATGTGTTTTATGCAGCCTCAATCCTGATCGTATTGCATTCGCAGCGACATACAAACCTTGATTGTGGTCAATCCTAATTTTTTTACAAATAAGCAAGCTGGAATCTTGGAGCTAAAGTCAAAATGATTGTCCACACCGCGTTACTCGGATAAACAATAGAATTACACTTAAATTTACTTCATGCAAGAGACAAGTACTATTCTTTCGTTATTATTTTTATTATTAATTAAGAAAAAAAAGACTGCTATATCTTATAAGATTTTGGTCCAATGTTTCTGCATAATTCATGCCTTTTGGTCATGTGCATTAGCCATGATATCTCAATCAAATATATGGCTACATAACAGATATGATTAACTCCAAAATCCTTGATTTATTTGTAGATTAAGTGATAGGACTGAGAGTCTGAGATTAAATTACTTTTTACATCCAAGGATATGGTAACATTTTGCTCACAGTTCAAAGGCATCACTTTCATGTCACATGTCTTGTGGACCTAGACACTCACTTTGTAATATTCTTCTCTTTCTTCATTCTTATCCTCTCCCTTCTCTACCATATGCCTCATGAAGACTGCAATGAGAGTTATCTGTAAAAAATGATACTCTAAAACAACCAACTAGATATTTCCAATTGCTAAAATCTGAAGGACTAAAACTAGATAGTTTCCTTTTGTATCTAAGAATGGTTATTAGTCTGTATGAATTACAGGAAGTAACAAATTTCATTAGAAATATAATAAATGTGTGAAGAATTCAAAATCAACACTTATCACCATAATAGACAACCAAAGAATAAATAAACCATTCTTAAAGGCATGCTTACATACATTGAATCATTCAATATAATACATACAAAAGAAAACTTTAAATCTTTATAGTTAAGGAAAAACATATTCAATGAGGGGAGAATATGATTGAAGAGGTCAAATTTGTTAGATATATGACTGTACTACAGAACAAGAGTGAAGACAAGTCACGTCTGAGCCTGGTCCTAGGCATGGTCTTAGATAACTACAGAAGAAATAAATTTAATGTAACTCTTGGGCAAGAACATGCAATGACAAATGAGTCAAAAATAAAATTGACCACACAAGAAGTTGTTGTTCAATAACAAAAAGAGGCTTGTTTCATGTCTTTCTATATTACATATAACAATAGTATTATAAACTTCTTGGCATGTCACATTTCCAGTCTTTTACTGTCATGTTCAATTCAAGAGGGTAGGAAATTTTAACCAAGACAATTATCATTTTTCTCTTTTTTAACTTAAAACTTTAATATGAGAAATATAAGGTTAGGTATGCAAAGTTGACAAGTTCTAAAGTTGGTTTAGGTTAAAAGCTTGCATCATCCAATTCTGCTTAGATATGAAAAGTTGTAATCACTCCAATGTGGTAAATATATTACCATTTTCCCCTATTCAATTTCCACCAACTATTCTCTGTGATGTCAAGCAAAAGTCAAAAGAAGTGAGTTACATATGATTAGTTGGACAGCACCACCATCTTTGTTTTTGTTGAAGCACATGAAATGTGGTTGCTATATATTGAAAGATTCAAAGGTATACCATCAGCAAACTCTATCCTAAGTGTAACTACCATTCCTTGGAAAAAAAAAGAAGCAGAACAGCCAATTTATCTCTTAAATTCCTTATATATATATTTTAAGGTTAAATATGTTTTTAGCCCTTATAATCATCTCAAATTTTGTTTTTTTTGTTATGTATCCACTTTTCGGTCCTTTTTATAGGGACTAAAAAGTAAGCGCTAGGACTAAAAACAAAAACATGTAAATTTATAGGGACCAAAAACATATTTTACTTTATTTTTTTAATATTGTTTATTAATATTATTAGTACATCACCACTGCAAAACATAAAACATCTAATTTATTCTGCTCTCTATAGTTCATTCCTACCCAGACATTTATTCTGCTCTGTACAGAAACAAGTGATTAAAAACAACAGTATAGTTCATGATGAAAAAAATGGTCTCAGCATCTTTTAAGTTGAAACATTCACAATTACAGAACTAATACACAATACTACCCAACTCGAGGAATTAGTTTCTTCAATTGCGCGGAGAAGATACCAGGTTACACCAAAACATAGAAGAGCTTAGCACACAACAGAAATATTCTTATAAATAGTGGAGAGGGGAAACAATTATTACACAGTCAGATACAAGAGACAGAACAAAGACAGGGAGGTGAAGATAGCTGATGATGAAGGACTGATGATAGGTTTCAGTAGTCATCAACATCATCATCATCATCACCAGCTTCACCTTCAGCTCCAACTTCTTCATAGTCTTTTTCAAGAGCAGCAAGATCCTCTCTGGCTTCCGAAAATTCACCTTCTTCCATTCCTTCACCAACATACCAATGTACAAATGCCCTCTTAGCATACATGAGGTCAAATTTATGATCGATGCGAGAGAAAACCTCAGCAACAGCTGTGTTGTTGCTTATCATACAAACCGCACGCATCACCTTCGCAAGATCGCCTCCCGGTACCACTGTTGGAGGCTGGTAGTTGATTCCACACTTGAAACCAGTTGGACACCTGAAAGTAGTCACCAATATCACTCAGTCAAACTGTTTTTTAGTAAAAGGCGAAAGAATAGTTCACTTTGCGCTCATCACACGGCTCAATCATATAACAGATAATATGTTATGTCCCTTATGAGAATAGAGCAGTTATAAGATATAATACAACACTAAAGCAGGTCTAAATCATGGTTAAACAATCATCTTTCATTATTGTCAGATAATATTGTTGTGCCAAATTGCATAATTTCAGCACTTTGATCATTCTAGGTAGTTTAACTTGCAAGGAACATAATCTAAATTATCACTCATAAATCATAATGTGATATTCCAAGGAGTCTAAGTGTAATTACCAGTCAACAAACTGAACTGTTCTCTTTGTTTTGATATTTGAAACAGCTGCATTTACATCTTTAGGCACAACATCTCCGCGATACATGAGGCAGCATGCCATGTACTTTCCGTGTCTAGGATCACACTTCGCCATCATACTTGACGGCTCAAAAACTGCGTTGGTGATCTCAGGAACTGATATCTGCTCATGGTAGGCCTTTGCAGAGGATATTACAGGGGCATAAGACGAAAGCATGAAATGGATACGAGGATATGGAACCAGGTTAGTCTGGAATTCAGTAACGTCCACGTTGATTGCACCGTCAAATCTCAAGGAAGTTGTCAAGGAAGAGATAACTTGAGAAATCAAACGGTTCAAGTTGGTATAAGTCGGCCTTTCTATATCTAATGATTTTCTGCATATATCATATATTGCTTCATTGTCCAAAAGTACAACCACATCAGTGTGCTCAAGAAGGGAATGAGTGGAAAGAACACTGTTGTAAGGTTCAACAACTGCAGTAGATACCTACATTAAAAGGTATTGTTAGAATCAATTAGGATTAGAATTAGCAAATCATATCAGTTTGTATTTATTCTGTATGCGATAATAAATAGATGCGAGTGTAGTCTGATCTAGACACAGAATCACAAATTTAACAGGTATTATTGCCATAAACCATATGAATGAGTGGAACAAATATAAAAATAGTAGTAAGAAAAGCATATAACATGAATTAAGAAAACAAATAAGTCACAGAAGAATGTAACGAATAACAAAGTAGGTACAAATCTTTGATGCTTCACAAACAGTTCATGTTGTCTTCATTCTTAATACCTGAGGAGAAGGATAGATGGTAAAACCAAGTTTAGACTTTTTGCCATAATCGACAGACAACCTTTCCAAAAGTAACGATCCCAAACCAGAACCAGTACCTCCACCAACAGCATTGAAAACAAAGAATCCTTGCAATCCAGTGCAATTGTCTGCTAATTTTCTGATACGGTCGAGGCATAATTCAACAATTTCTCTTCCAACTGAAGCACAGATACACAAATAATGGTCACTGTCAAGCTAAAAAGTGAAGAAAATAGCTAATTTGAACTGCATTAGAAATTGTCTTACCTGTGTAATGTCCCCTTGCAAAATTATTAGCGGCATCTTCCTTGCCAGAAATTAATTGCTCAGGGTGAAAAAGTTGTCTGTACGAACCCGTTCTTACTTCATCGATAACAGTAGGTTCCAGATCAACAAATAAGGCCCTTGGTACATGCTTGCCAGATCCAGTCTCACTGAAGAAGGTGTTGAAAGCATCGTGTGCTACGCCAGGTGAGGTATCACTGCAATGCAAGTAGACAGAGATTAACAACATTTCTGTGCTTGATCAACCATATGAGTTAAAACGTCCAAACATAAAAAAAATCAACCATGTGAGTTAAAAAGTCCAAACATCAAGAAAATCAACCGTTTGAGTTAAAAAGTCCAAACATCAAGAAAAGCAACATAGAAATCAGCATTATTTGTGCCTAATCATTAATCAACCATTTGAGTTAACAAGTTTAATCATACCTGCTTCAGAAATAGAATTAGAATATAGATAAGCAACATGTTAATCCAAATTGAAGATATGTTCCTAGTTTTCCATTTTGGCAATTCTCTATTGGTCTCAGAAGAGTGCTAACCACTCATTACAAGCAATATCCTTGGAGAATTGAATCTCTTGGTCTACATAATATACATTTATCTAAATGAAAGTTCACTAAGTCATTGATTCACCTTTATATATCCAAATTAAAGATGGGATCCTTATACTAATTTAAGATCAACCATATATGTCAACTATTTATGAACTATTTTTGCATGCTAATATATTTACTCAACAACCATGAGTACATGACAATATAAATGGAGGAAACTTAGGAAATAAGAAATGAACAGAAAATGATCAAATTTGATATTTTTCATTCAAACCAAAAGCTTTCAAAAGACCCCACAAATGAAAACACCAAAAATAGAAAAAACCCAGAAGGAATTATTAGGAAATATATAAAATTTTAGGATTGCATCTAACTAAACAAGACAATTAACTTGAAAATCAACTAAATTGAGCTTTCTTATATTCAAAGTCAATAAATTGAGCTTTCTTACAGCAGAAGACAAAAAAAATAAAAAATCAATCCAATTTCATAGTAAATCCACAAATACAATCCACTACAAAATTAATGTAAACAAGACAAAAAAAACATCATTGATCATATAAAAAAGTGTACCTAGGCATCAATCCATCAGGCTGAATTCCATGCTCAAGACAATAAAGCTCCCAACATGAATTCCCCACTTGAATTCCAGCTTGTCCAATATGAATACTTATTATCTCTCTCATCTTCTATGTGCTGCAAATGAAAATCACAAGGAGGAGGAAAGTGCAAAGGAGAGGAAAAAAATACAGCAAAGAAGAATCTTTGATATTTAATTTCTCCCTAAAGTTTATAATATTATGATGACATAAACTCTCAATAAATGAAGGGCTAAAAAAGTCAAATGCCTAAATACTTTTAATTAATTAAACAGTTGATAAAAATATTAAAATAATTAACAAAGTTTTGTTAATTATTAGTAGTAATAAGTAATACGTGGGGTTGAAACTTGAAAGGGACCATGCTTCTATAACTTTTCTGTGGGTGCACACACATCCTTGTCTTGTTTGTTGTTATTTCATATCATGCATGACTCATAGCACATCAAAGGGACACCAAGATATATCTCTTCTTCTTCATTCCTGAAATATCTACCTTAATTTAGTTAGGAAAAAAAGCACGGTCATGCTATCAAGGAATCTCTACTGTTGGATAAAGATCGAACAACTCTAATTCTTACTTTAAAATACATATCTGAATATGAGTCGTCTGATCCTCATCTCACAAACCGAGATCCATTTTTTTGTTTGATCATGTCACAGCATTATGGCTGCTGACATTGCTTTTCTAAAAATAATAGTATCTTACTTAAAAGTTTTAATTGCGTGCTTAATTGGAAAATACTCTTAAGTTAACAGCCTTAATTGTATGGTTAATTGAAAAATATCTACTTAAGTGTTATTTTTTGTATGAAGAAACATACTATTTATTACATTACTGATAGGGTAACACTCTCATAATAATTGATTAACAGTTACAGTTGTAAAATTAGGATTAACAAATTAATTAACAGGGATGAGAAAAGTTTAATTGAATCAAAGTGAACAATATTTTATTTGTGAAGACTAATTTTAATCATTGGTTTATTACAATTTACAGTGTTTTCTTGTGTGCCTAATAATAATTGAATTTTTGTTTTTTCTTTCCCATGTCCAATTTTGGTAATGGACAGGACAATAGTACATATACCACTTAGAGCATCATTAGTGGAAGAAGATTATGTGTTCCTTAAAAGCTACACAACGGTTCTTTATTATATTGAACCATTATTGGATTTGGTATATGTGCCACTCATAGTTCCTTTAAATTAAGAATTAAGAAATATTAAGGGTTGGGTACAAATAAAAAGTATAAACATGTGAATTGCTATACCAATTTATTTAGAAATTATACCTTAGAATAAAATGTGCATGTTGATTAAGAATATGGTATAATTGAAGGTAGTGGCTTTGCAACCCAATATTGCTTATTTTTATTGCATGCTCTTAGCTTTCATACCAAAATCAGTAATAATCACAGAAAAATAATCATAACAGAATCTAGCTAGTGGTATCTGTTGTTGAAAATGTCCAGTTTAAAGATTCAGCAACCAGAAACTATTATTTGTCCATGCAATTCTGTACTTTGAAATGGACCAACTTGTTGGCAGATTTTATAGTGCATAAGGAAGATTAGGTCTCACAGTGATTGGTTTGTTTAGCCATTTCTATTCACACTTCAACTATAATTACCGCAAACTACATTTGATTTGAAGCATTTGAGGTTTAACTTCATCAACCAAAATCTTAGTCTTCCTTTCATTTTACATCACCTTCAGTGGAAAAAAGCTGTAGAAGAAGCTAGTGTTAGATCATACTTTTGTTGTATAAATTCAAGATTGTCAAATTCTAGAATTTGCATATACTCTTTGGAGTTGGGAGCATTCTAATATTTACTTGGTACAAAATTAATATTTAAACACCTACCACAACAATATCAAATCAATATTTAATACCATGTGCTTGCTAAATACTCAACATTCCAACTCTATTGTAAAGCAAACTGTATCCCTAAGCATTCTGGATTTTCTATGTTCCTCCTTTAAACATGCAATTATTTGGTGAGACGACCCAAATAATAAGACAGGTTCTTAACCAAATTGATCCCAAGAAGATTTTGACCAAGTCATCATCAGCTAGGTTATAAAACATTGTCGAACTTTCCTCAAAAAAAAAAAAAAACACATTGTCGAATATTAATGTTCCTAGTTCCTACTATCAATCTTGTTCTAGTCATTTCCAGGGTAGTAAAAGTTTATATGTCAGAAATTATTCCTTGAGCAGCAATCAGTGATGCTTGGGAATATACTGCTTTCTAAAAATATTCCTAGGTAAAGGATTTTTTTTTTTGAAGGAAAAAAAAAAACACTTTTTTGAGAGGGGGGCTAATTCTTCAAACTGGTGATTAAGGTATTGCCCCATAATATCTGTATTGATTAGAAATTTGGCTGAAGTGTATGCTTGATTTCAAGTTGGAAAGGTTATATATTGAGCAAAGAGTTTTGTTACAAATATGAAACCTATAATAGTTTTGTCCAAATATGAAACCTATAATAGTTTTGTCCAAATATGAAACCGAATATGCTATTGTTAGCAAGAAAAGGTCCATGTTATTATATGGAACTCCCCTTTTTTTTCTGTGACTGATAAAATAACTATTTTATGATGATATAACTTGATTTGTAGTTCTGAAAAATCTAAAGTAATCTCGTTCTTTCTAATTGGTGATAATGTTTTTATAAAAGAATTAGCAATGAGCTATTCATTCAAGTTTGGCCCAAAAATCTTGGTTATAGAAAAGGAAGATGGTTGTTTTCAAGTTAACCAACTGGTATTTAACTATCTTATAATAATTGAAATCACAAGTCCTTCTTTTTTAGGAAACTTTCTTTTTTAAGTTTAGTTGATATGTATCATCGGTGTAATTTTTTTTTACACATATGATATACTATACAAATAAAACTCTTCTTTTCTTCACTATGAACATGGTGGCTGATATTGGTATTCTAGCACCTTTGATGGTGTGGAATATTTGGATTTCTCATAACAAATTTATCTTTGGAGAGGACTCACCCGGAGAAGTACTCTATTATAGTTGCAATCAACACAGAGTTGCAAGTCTTGAAAAATGCTTTTGGGGTCGTCTCCTCCTCTCTCACCCTAGGATGGTTCATGAAGTGTGTTGGAAAAAAAAAAAAAGCGATGTAGATACCATGGTGCTTAACGTCGATGGTACAGGTCAGACTAACCCATAGAAAGTCGGCTATAGAGGTTTGGTACGAAATCATGAGGAAACTTTTCAATTTGGGTTACACGGGAGTGTAAGGTGGTCGAACATTCTACATGCAAAAACTCAAGCTCTTCTAGTTAGCATCAATTTGTGTTGGGAAGCTAGTCTAAGAAGGATCATATGCTTCTGAGACTCATTACACATGGTTCAATTAGGGGGACTCCTAACGTCTATCGTTATTCTAATATTTTAGAGGTTATAGAAGAGTTCATGTTAAGAGATTGGGTTATGCCTCTACATCATATCTTTCGTGAATGAAAAAATGTTTGCACAAATATTCATTCTATCAACAATGGAAGCTAATTGTTTGGATTCTCTAGTTATGGCCCACGAACCGCTACTTAGTTTAACTGAAGTTGTAGGAGTGTCCTTTTCAAGGATAGTTTTTTAGTTTTACTTTCTTTTTCTTTTATCATGTAACAAAAAAAACCATATATACAGAAATTTTTTTATACAAATATTCATATATATTCTATTGGGCATTTCTTTTATTCATTGAGTCCCTCTTTTGTGTTAAACTGGATCATTTTGATATTTTATAATTTATTTTATCGACCATCCTAACAAGTGTCTCAGGAGTATTGTTTAAAGAATACATATAAAAAATGAAAATTTGTCTTGAAAACATAAGACAAATACTTTGTCAAAGTCAAAATTACATTTTTTTTTTGAGAGGACAAAATTACTTATTTCATTTTTGTTTCTTAAACAATATCCTAAAATCATTTATTATCATTTTCTTTATTTCATTTATTTATAGATAAAAATTTGACAATAATACGTACAAACACGTGGTACAAAGAATTTGACATACAAAATCTAAACCATAGTGTTCGGTCCTGATTTAGCAGGGAAAATGACCCTCAAACATCAAATTCAATTGGTTAAAAAAGTCTTTAGCTACACGTTTCTAAAGAAATTCAATCAAGCCTTTTTTATTTATTTTAGGGAAGTCTGATTAGTTTTTTTCTCATGAAAATAAGTGATTTTTTGAAAGTATCCTCAATAGTATTTCTAACTCAAGGTATTAGAAAATAACTTTTTAATTATATAAAAATATTATAGAAAAAATAACATTTTTTTAACCATAGAAATAATAACATTAAATCTAATGAAGTTAATTAGAAACTATTTATAATTTAAACATAAACATACTAATATTTTCTACCTATACCTCTAAAAAAAATGTTTTTTACTTGTAATTAATCAAGAAAGAAGGGAATAGCTTGCAAGATGCATATAAGAAAACTCCACACTCAACAAAAACAATCCTAACATTCACCTCACGCAGAAGCTACAAATTAAATCACTGATAATCGTTGTAGCTAAGTAGCTAACATCCCATTCCGTAAGAAACTAGGTGATCTTAATATCCATTCTCGTGTGTGTATGAAAGTTGACAACATCAAAGAACAAATTTTAGATTCTTGCTTCATGTAATTAGTCATGTTTAAAACATAGTATATGGCAAGAAGAAAAGTTATCTTGTGTGGATGTATATGTTTGTTTTTACATGGTTGGTAGTGACTTCCATAAATTGCTGTGAACAAATTGATACATATACAATTATGCAAATCTGATATGTGGAAATTCAAATTCAAAATATAGCAAGCTATTGTATTAGTAAAAACTAAAAAGTAATCAAAGGATAATTGAAAATTAATTGATTTACGACTATTTGTTTGATAAGTTCATTTTGTAATTCCCTATATGATACAATACAATTAGCTTCACATCAGAATTATTATTGTATTTTTTTTATTTACGACTATTATTACTAGTTAAACTTCCAATCACATCATTATTATTACTAAATTTTCACTCACATCATTAAGATGAGATAGATTTAAACTTTTTTCATATTAATAAAGAAAAAGAAAATAATACCATCCATGAAGAAAGAGGACAACAATAAGCCTTACTAATCTGGCAAAGTTGTGTAGTCCTTGTCGAGATTCTGGAATGCTCACATTTTTTTGGGTAAAGGGACGTATGTGCTTCAGTTGGTGGATATGGTTAAATTCACCACTTGGAAGTGGTTTCTAGGTAAACATTCTGATCACACATGTTTTTTCTATGAGTGAGATCTTGAACCCATTATGTATTGACAGCGATAGTGTCTTGTAGCGGACTTATACTCGGGTTGGTTGACAAATGAGTTATGTACCTAATATTCCTCTTGTTCGGTTATGGTTGGGTGTTCCTGTAAGAAGTGTATCTGGTTTTTGTTTTTGTTTTAGCTTTCGCTCATGTTTTACTCTGATAGGGATTATTTGATTTTTTCATCTTTTAAAATGAGTACTTTTTGTACTTAATTTTATATATGTTTGTGCTTCTCCTTTTTTTATTTATATATAATATATTTGTCTATTAAAAAAAACAAAAAAAAACCTTGACCATGTGCTATCAATGTTGAAGTGTCCCATAAGTGAGGGAGAGGAGTAATAGAGGACATCCTCAAAGATACCAATTAGGGTATAAGAGGTCTCTTCATGTGTATGGTATTTTTGGTTCCACAACACCTCACAACCTATCAATATCATCAAAGAACACACACTCCAACAAGCAACCGACAAAATCATCTCTACTATTAAACATTTAAACAGATATATTTAAAAGTAACAAAGGAATATTTTCTTTTCTTTATTAGCAGTGAAAGAAAACCACCCTCCTATCAAAAAAATCACCATACCAATAAGAAATATAAAAGGGTCTTGTTAAAGAAACAAAAAAGGAAATATTTATGTTGAAAACATAATTATTTACACTTTTTAAATTTTGACTACATAAGTTTTAAAATCATTATCTATATTTGATTTCCTTAACCGGTGTCTGAGGGCACTAGTTAACATTTTCCAATATAAAAAGGATAATATTTTGTTAGCTTGGCCAATAATCTTGCTCTATTTTCCCCTTTGGCTTACAAAGCTTGACCATAACTCATCCCATATTCACTTACCAATCAAAACTTACCTTTATCCAACGCTAACAACATTCATAATTAATTACTATTTAACTAAGACTTTAATAACCAATCAAGAATAGAAAATTAAAAAGAAATACAAAGGTACAAGAAGATTCCTAATTCCTAGCGTGGAGGCTATCCTGCTAGCTAGGTTGGACCCACTTAATTGATTCCTCAATTTGTCATCTTTAAGATGGATTAACACACACTCAAACCATGTATAAACGACACAAAAATTCAGTCTCCACGTTACAATACCAACAAAACACCTTAATGGTGTCTTAGATCTTGTTCTTATTAGTAGTCTTAAAATTCCACTCATAAAAGCCACCTATTTTGATTCACAAATCAACACTTAGTTGTATTCAAAAAGCTTTTTTCTTTTTTTTTTTCTATTACTACCTCCCTATATAAACCAACTTTTCTTTTGATCACTCTTACAGATCAAGATTCAGATTCTTGTGAAGATGGATATCAATGAGTGGGTGATCCTTTCTGATGATGGCTTGTTTGATGGTGATGAGAAGCAATTTTTCTTAGGAAAAAGAAACTCACTCGTCTTTGACAAGGATTACTTTTGCACCTCCCCAAAATCAACAAAAAACATTGATATTGAACCATTAAAAGTGCCAAAACAAGTTTTCCATGTTCCAATTCAATTTGAACCCATTATTGGCAAGGTTCCAAATGAAGGGTTGGTGAAAGAAAACACTGAAAAAATCAAAGTCTCCGAGATAGAGGAAGCTGATCAAGAGAGTGTTTCACAAGTTTTCTTTCATATAAAAGAGAACAAATTTGTTGACATGAAATTAGAGTCACCAAAATCTAGTAGTGGTAGAGGATTATTTTCTCCACTTGATGCAGACATGGAGATGATGACATCTCCTACAATGAAGAACGTGGAGAATGAAAAGTTTGACATGTATTATGATGAGAAAGAAGGAGAGGACATGAATGGTGGTTTTAACTTGTGGAAGTGGAGCTTGACAGGAGTTGGAGCTATATTTTCTTTTGGTGTTGCTGCTGCCACAATTTGTGTCTTGATCTTTGGAAGTCAACAAAGGAACAACAAACTCCAGCAAGACCAAAGTATTAGGTTCAAGATCTACACTGATGACAAGGTTAGCAAATGTTTTTTTGTTCACATATGTGAATTTTTTGTCGATTTTATTGATGACTAATCTCTGCGCAGAATCGGAACAACTAAGATCTTTATGTCAACTCTTGGTATGTTTTATTTATGGATAAGACTTGAATGGGAAGACTTAAAAAATTTGAACCATATTCAATTAATACCAGTGTAATAATGTTAGTATTTTTCTAATCACTTTTAAATTAAAAATATTGTTTGAGCATCTTGGGGTATATATGAGAATTTTAATAGGTTTTTCAACTAAAGAAATTATTTTTTTTATTGAATCTTTAAACTTTTCAATATTTCATAACTAGGTCCCAAAAGTAAACAGCTTTGAATCAGATCCTGAACATTTAAATATTTGTAATTATGATCTTGAATTTAGAAACTCAATTATAAATAATTTATGAGGGATATAATTGAAGATTCAGTGACTCAATTAAAAACTTTTTAGTTTAGAGGTCTAATTATAAATTATTAACAAGTATAAAGACTCTATTAAAAACAATTTTAGTTTAGAGATTTAAAAAGTATAGGATAGTGATGGAAGAGCAAATCCTGTCATTTGATAGGCAATAATGTCATAGAAAAAAGGGGGTGTTTGTTTTGGATCAAGTGTGCAAATTTTAGTATTATTCTTGAATAGTCAAAATGGATTAGGTTCAAAATATAATTAATTATGATGCCTGAATATTGAATAATTGATGTGCACCTTAATTGTGATTGTGATTGCAGAGGGTTAAGCAAGTGGTACAACATGCAACAAAATTGAATGAAGCATTTGCAGCAGTAAGAGGTGTTCCATTGAGCAGAGCTCACATAACTTATGGTGGCTACTATGATAGTGTATGAGGCATTGATTTCGTGCCTTGATGAAACTTTTGGATGCTACAACTAGGCACAATCTTCTATTGTGGCTCAATCATGTAGTTAATCAATGTAGATAAACAAATGAGGGTGGTTTTATGTAAATTAAGTAACGGATTGGGGCCCTTTTATTACTAGTATTTTTTAGTTTGGGAATTCAAAGGCTAAAAAGTTTGTATCATTGTTGCCCAAAGTATTTATACCAAAAAAGAAAGTTGCCCCAAATTATAGAATTGAAGTTCTAAAAGAATATATGAGTGATGGTACCATTGTAATAGTTGTTAGGCATGCTTCACCAAATGTTGGCAAAATTTGGCGGATTTTTTTTTTGTTGGTAGATAGACGAAATGGCAAAGCCATTATAAACTCACACACATAAGTGGAGGTATCGGGGTTCGAACCCCGGTCATGGCATATGGCCTAACAATTTTGGTATTTTATCAGTTGAGCTAGGACTTTTGGATAAATTTGGCGGATTTTAAGTGTGACATAACAATTATCTTTACCTTTCGGAACAATACTTCTAATAGTGTGTTTGGAAACCCGGTGACTTGCAACTGGTCGCTCGGTCACTTGAAGCTACATAAGGTAGCTTTGGTCTATCGATGGATTTTCACTGTGGAAAAATAAAAGACTTAACAAACATATTTAAGTATGTGTTTGGATGGACGTTTAGAAAAGCAAAATTGCGGTGGAAAAAAAAGAAGCAAATTTGCACGGAAGTTACAAATATGTGGGGAAAGTTTTCAAGGTGGGGAGGTTCTCAAACGCAAGTCTAGGTGAGAAAACATCGATCCAAACACACTTTAAGTCAACTTACTTTTATTTTAACCTTTTCATTTCTTACTCTAAACTATATGTTAATATTCATTTTCTATGCTTTCCTGTCGGACATTGATACGAATAATTGTCCATTTCCTTATAATAATAATAATAATAATAAAATAAAATAAAAACAAAGAAACCAATAGTTCTTGTTGTGAAATCAACCTTGATCGGAATCACACCAATGAAAAACAAAGATGTGTGGAGCAAAAGATAGTGGTAATCCTAGGTCTAAGTGTCTTCAAGCAACAACACACACAAGAGCTAAAACAATGACACAAACACTAGCCAAGCATAAAGATAAGCAAGCTTAAAGGAAATAAACAAACACACACAAGATGGTAACCCAGTTCGGTCCAATATGACCTACTCTGGGGGAGAGAGCAGCTCTTCAATCCACTATGAGAAGATGTTACAAGAGGTTACAAGAAATCAGCCTTTTCCCTGATCTCTACCCTTTGTTTCCCTCACCACTCTCATATGAATCTTACTAGAGAATACACAAAGGAAGCTTTAGATCCTTCCAATGATTTAATCTCACTACCCAAGGTGTTTACAATGTTTATCCCAACCCTAGAGACCCTCCTTACAAAGATACTCAACCCTCAAGTTCCCCCCTTTGTGAACCCTAGGCCTCTAGCTTCAGCTCTCCT
>Ga0315914_1001830_pt1 | contig 32347 bp, 22 predicted proteins | sample MpolenodulesMG_FD_203920 | JGI IMG/M metagenome (GOLD analysis project Ga0315914, IMG submission 203920) | Medicago polymorpha root nodule microbial communities from Los Angeles, California, United States - elongated nodules | ecosystem: Host-associated > Plants > Roots > Nodule | place: USA...
AATTTGAACTTGAGTATTTGTTTTTAACGGTGAATAAAATCTAAAGTATTTTTCTTAAAAAAATCTAAATCATTTAAAAAAAGTTGATTTTTTATTTTATTTTCCAAAATAAGTTTATTAAATTTAATAAATAAAGTTAATCAATTAAATCAAAACAATTCATTCAATTTGTTCTTCAATCATTTAGTTTAGTTCATATTTTATGATTTTTTTTTATAAAAACCGAACCCATCCAAACCGATCTTTTTAAATTTGTTTGAATATTTTTGTTCCTCCAAAAAAATTGAGCAAACTTACACCCTTCATAAAAGAACCATTATAGTTTCATAAAAAATAAATAAATCATTTTAGTCACTTATTACTATCTTTATAACTTTGTTGAAATTAATCTATTTATTCATCTCCATTAAATGTGTTGTCATTGTGAGAAAGCAGACCACGAACTATCTCAACTGGTTTGTGACATGTCAACATGTCCATCTAAGATCCCTTACACAGTTTTATTCTTCTCCATTGGTTTGGACATGAATCATGATGATTGTAAAACACCTCATGTGGTTCTCCTCTTCTTCTTTCAAAATTTACTGTTGCTATTCTTCTTTTTGTCTTCCTTCTTTTTGATGCAAACATAGTGAAAGAAAGATATAAATTGAGCTTCTATTTGTTGTAGTTGTAGGTAAAATAATAATTTATTTTTAAAAAAAAGGTAAAATAATAACTATGTTGCATTTGCAAAGATAAAATCAAAAGGTTTAGAGATATTACTTTGATCCTTCTACTTTACTTTATTCACTATTTTGGTCTATCAAATATCAAATTTTAAAATGATCGACTTATCTATTTATCCATTTAAAGTCTGATTTTTTTAGGGTTAAATTTTGAATTTTATTGACATGGCGAATGAGATTTTTATGTGACAACTTTGTAGATGATACGACATTGTGTATGTAGATTTTTATTAAGAGGTTGTGTGTATGAAGATTCTTATTCAAAAATTAATTTTCTTTTCATCAAAATATAAATTAAACTATATCACAAAAGTATCCAAATTTTACACAAAATATTATATGTGAGGATTCTCACTTTACAATTCATTTCCATGTAATCAATTTAATAGTTACATAATTATCTCTCTATTTACATCATTAAAGTTGGGGGAAGAAAATCATAATTTTAAAAAAGGAGGGACCAAAACAAAAAATAAGTCCAAGTAGAGACTACATGTAGGTCAATTCAAAATTAGTATTGTTCTGAGTTGGGTTAAAATCCAATTAGTTGGTGTTTCACACTTAACACTCATCATCATACACATAACATTTCTATGAGGATCAACGACTACGTGATCAAAATTACACCTTCATTTGCACATCATGGCGAGATACAAACATTTGCTTACATCCTCAACTAAATTTCCCACCTTCTGAATTTAATTTAACAATTGAGTGTTTGTAGATTCATCATGCAGCCCCCCGAGATTGAAGAGGGTGGAAAGTGGTCGTCGGTGCACAGGTCATGACAACATGCGGCTTCCGACAGCTTCAAGGCAAACAAAATTACATCGGAATTATAAGTATGAATTGTAAGGTTAAAAGAAGACTTATAAAAATTGTTTAGTATTATTTGCATCAATAAGATGTATCTTCTTTGATAGTTAATTCATTAAAAACTCTTTGATTAAACGTGTTTGATTTGAAACAATTTTGAGATTGACGACATTCTAAAAAAAATTTAAAAAATGTATGAATAAAGACAAAACACATTGACAAAACTCATGTTTATTTGTGGTGTTAATCAACAATACTTACGGTCGTCTCGGCTGTTACACATCATTATCGAAAATCCCACATGTATGTCATGCTTCTCAAATCAAATATTTTATGTGATATATAAATGACCAAAAATAATTTGGGAAAGATAAAATATCTCAAAGACATTTTAGTCAAATTTTATTTACCACTTTTTATCTTTGGTAAGATATCTCAATCTTGACATCTTGATTGGGCCACTTCAGCAAGATCACGTTACAACTTACTTTTCGATTATTTTAACTGCAACTTGTAAGGACACTTGGCTCTCTTGTCCCCCTTTCCATCTTACATGTGTGAAGATGAGACCAAATCTAAGTTTGGTTGACCACAGCTTTAAGACAAGGAACAAAGTGGGACCCACGAGCCCACACACAGCAGCCTACTTTGTTAATTGCAATAATAATGTTTGGGCCCACCAAGCTGCTTCATGCCTCTACACTTACTTAATGGCCATTAGATTTAGAATGAGCTTGGACCCACCAAATAAATTGTGGTTAATGGCGGCTGAGACCTCACTATAGTACACACTAGAAATTTCAAAAGGAGAAGAAGAACTTACTCTTGTGTCACAAAATTATAGCCAACTTCTACTTCACCAACACTATTTGCATGTACCATCCTCTTAGGTTCACACTATAGATATGAAACAAACAGATCATTAATGTAAAAAAAAGCTTGAGTAAGTTACCATTTCAGTGTCTAAAATTGCAATAGACCATACAACTTTAAACTGTCATACATGATTGAATATGCATGCATAAAACATCTTTCAACTATCCATAAGTCATAACGCAATTGACAAAAAAATCGAAATTGTTTGATCGAATGTCGTGATCAAAGTTCAAACACCAAATCTTCTATGCGTGTGAGTTTCCAACGACTATTGAAATATCTATAAATAAAAAAGAACTTTAAGGTGATACGTATACAAATTATTTCAAAAAAATAACTAGATCTTTCTATAATATGTATCTATAAATAATTTATAAGTATCAGTATTTGATACGTATTCGTATTCAAACCTTGATACACTTCACATTGATGCACTCGACTAGACTCATCAAATGTCCAATAAACAAGACAACCCATACTTAGTTTTTACAATGTAACAGTAACTACTATACTTGCTTATTGATTATTTTCTTTTAGTAAATCAATCAATCAACCAATAGGGAAAGAAATATCCCTCAATTAATGCGTTAAAGATGTTGAAAGGGCATGAAATGGGGGGATTTGGTGTGTCCCACAGTTGGTGACCAAAACAGATACGAAATTGAAGAAAAACCAACCCACCGCCCTCTATATGGTATGGCCGCCTTCCACTATCTTAATTTTCAACATTATAAAATTAAAATGTGTACTTATTCTATGACCTTAACGTAGGAATTAAGGGGAACCATATCATAGTACTATTAGATTACAATTTTGCATACAATTATTTCATATTAATAAATGCTCACATACTGTTACTAGTCTTGTGAATATCCATTTTTTGAAGATGCAGTTTCTTGGAGATAAGAAGATACTTCGAAGGCAAAGAGTACCATTCCTTTGCTGCCAAACTTTGGATGATATGACACCTAGGCTCGATTATTTTGTCTGTTCATTAATTAAATAATTAAATGGAATTTTTATGGTTATAATAAGACTTGATAAATTTTTAGGTCATTTATTCAACAAAAAGAAAAGATCATGTTGTACCTAAAAAGTATAAAACTTAAACGGGTGGCATAACTCTTAACTAGCATAGCCCAAGAGTCTAAGTAGGAACACGAAGAAAATCATAAGGTCTTGTCTGTTTAGATTAACTTAATTTTAAACTGATGTAAAATAACTTATGTAAATAAAAAGGGTTGTTATTGTCCTCGTAAGCTTAACTAAGTTGGTATGAATAATGCATAATATATGTAAGGTGTGAAGTTCAAACCACGACCGCAAAACAAAAAAGTGTTGCTATTTACAAAAGAAACGATCAAGAAAAGCAAGAATGTATGTATTGAGTACGTGTTGTACAATCGGGTATTGATAACAATTTATGGGTGCGTGTTTATCAAATAGTTTTATCCAATCACAATATCCACCTCATTTTCTTCGCTTTCTTGCATCAATTATCCCATAAATTTTAGCATTTTTCGTAAATAAATAAGTTTTTATTTACCATTTATAAACTTGTCAAAATAGTGTATGAAAAACCAGTTTGAATTACATCTTTTGTTAATGAAAACTTATGAGTTACAAGTTTCAACTTTTGTTGACCTCGCCATAGACATGTTGAAACTTGTAACTCCTTAAGATCAACAACCAAACAAAAGTATGAGAAACTATTTGAGAGAAAGGATGCCCTCTACCACCCCTTTAACTATTTGCCAAATTGTTTCATGTGAATCTTATTCAACAATTACGTCTTAAAACTATAATCTAAAGCTATGTGAATTGCCCAAAGCCGTGTCAAAACGATTGAGCAAGCACGAAGAAAACCCAAAAATGAAATTGTATTTTGGATTACGTGTGTGTTTGGATACATGTTTCTCTCTTTTTTCTCGCGTCCCAAGACAATATTGTAGTGATTTTATAACTCTAAGATTCCTAACTTCTTTCCATTCGTGCGTTTGGCAATTTTTTCAACGTGGAAACAAACGAGCACTACAAACAACTTCAATACAAGCCACACTATCATCGTCACTATTAATTTTGACTCATCCATCATAGGTGCCTCACACACACCACTATTGTTCTCACTATCAATTATAAAATATATTTTTGGCTTAAATATCATATTAGCAAGATCTTAATCGAGTAATTTGTTTAAATTAAATTTAGTTCTAAAAATCAAACTTAATTGTAAACATAAAATTCTAAGGTACTTTTGTTTTCCTGTTTCTTGGTTGAATTCATTCAATGCCGCAAGACAAAATGACCAGAAAGTTTAAACTTTATGAACATTTCAAGGGGCTGAATTTTCTTTTGATGATTATGTGGCAGCTTTTGTTTACTATATATCCATCAATTTCACGACCTTTTACTAAATCACATAAATTTCTTTTTGTTTCTGAATAAATAAATCACACAAGTAACTTTCATTTTCTGGTTTCACTTCTTAGACTTTTTACTCTAGGGGACCCAAAAAAAGGACACGGTTAATCTTATTTATATGCTTTAACTTTACATTTAAGGCCAATAATTTTCTATCACTTCTGTCCTTTTCATCTTAATCAATTTATCCTAAGCATAAATCTTAGAAGAGTAAAGAAGGAGACTTTTCAGCCTCACTATATCATTATGTATTCATTATTACTATCTAAGATGAGGTATCTAGGCCCAAAATCATATTAGAGTATGTGACATAATTACCCTTATAGTGATATTTTTCTATGCTTTTTTCAGTACTCTCAGTGAGTGAAGACCCAGCTAAATAGGCAAATAGTACATTTTTTTATGAATTGCTTTGAGGAAAGGCCACCCTTAGATTTAGCAATCTTAATGTCTTACTAGAAGGGTGCCAAAACATTTCTTATGGGGTATAGAAATGAAGTTGCAATGTGCAATTGTTGAATAGAAGAATCACATAAGGCAATGAAGGAGTGCCAAAATTATGAAACAGCTGTAATTTTGCATATTAAAAGTTAGGAACATATTGATGGATTAGCCATCATGTGACATATAGTCAGTCACATTTCACATGGTTATAATTGCAATTCACTTGACTGTGTGATGCTAAAGGGTGGCTAAAAAACCCCACTGGTTTTTTTACCCTAAATATTTTACCTCTGTACTTATACCGATGGATTCTGCATCTGTTCTTTTTACGCCCTAAACATTTTGTGTTATTGTGTACGTTTCTCTTAACCCTTCCATTTTAAAATTAAAAATAATAAAAAATTGACTAAAGATTACATAGTAAGAATTTGAACTCAATGTTTTATTTTGCGAATATTTTGTTCTTTGTTAAAATTCATTAATCACTTTAGCACAATCATTTGATTTAATGACAACATTTTCAACCATGGCATTTAGAATAATTAGTTTTTTTTTGAAGAATTTAGAATAAATAGTTATTGAGTAAATGATCAACTAAGTCCTTCACTTTACTGGGGCGTGTCAATTTAATTGGTGTCTTATTTTTATAAAATGTCAATTTAGTTCCTCACTTTATAGAAGGTTTGTCAAGTTAGTCTATTCTTTATGTACACCCTCTGATGACTATAATAAACGAAATTTAATATTGAATATTTATTCATTAAATGATGTATGTAATATATAATAAAGATCATATATATTAGTCTTGTGAGCATAGCTTAGTTGGTAGGATAATGCATTATTATATGCAGGAGCCGGGGTTCGAACCCCAGACACCCCACTTATTCACTTATAAGGTGAATTCTAGCCACTAGGCTACTTGACCAAAAAAAAAAAATCATATACATCATTAATTGAATAAATTTAAAATATAGATTTTTTTTTTATAAATTATAATAGTAACCGAAGAATGTATTTGTTAATTGCAAGAAATTCATCGATACTAAGTATGTAAATTCATGAATCAAAATGCACTAAATTTATAATTTTAGAGACCGACTTAAGACTTTGAAAGAAAGACCAACTTCAGTAACTTTTTGATAAGTAAGAGACTGACGTGACATTTGATAGAATCAATGAGTTATATTATTTGAACAACCATTTGATTGACAATTTTTGAAATAACCTTAATTTTACAAAGAAAGAGGTATTGACACAAAAACCAAAACAATAGAGAGAGTAAAAACATAATGTAAGTATAAAAAAGAAAGTTATCGCAAAAGTTGTTAAAAATAGTTGTACTAATATTATTTCTTAAAATCAATATTACATTTCCTATTGTGACGTCTATGTTTAGCAAGTCTTTTTATCGTAGTTAAAATTTGTTTTCCATTTTTTTATATCATAAATTGTATATCTTTGCACATAATTGTGGAGATTAATAAGAACGATAGGTAGACATTCTTAATGTGTACACATTTGTACCACTTTGAAAAATTTCAGTTAACCAAAATATGGTCTGTGTTACCACATTTTTTTAGTTGCGTGACCACTATTTTTCCAGAATTTATTTGGTTAACTAAGTGGAAAGATAGGGGTCACACGCATTTAGTTGCGTGACCACATTTTTCGGCTTCTAAATAGTGGTCAAGCAACTGAAAAAACGTGGTCACACAGACTATATAGTTGATTAACTCAAATTTTCAAAAGTGGTACAAATGATGTATGCATTATGGGTGTCTACTGATTTTTATTCATTAATAATGACCCTAGTTAGAGAGAGAGAAAAATGACTCTAATTAGGTAGGATTACAAAGACAATAAAATTCTCCCTCATTTTACGAGTTGCATTTTTATTTTATTTTTTGATTAGATTTAAACTCAAAACCACTTTGTTAAGATAAAAATGACCTGCGTGATAATTTATCGGTTCCCAATTATAATTTTTGTTTGAAAACATTTATCATCCCTAACTATAAGCTCTTATACAAAATACTAAGTGTTTTTATTATTATTTTCAAAATATATCTTTATCAATATCACTTCTATGGTGGAAGATGAAAATTTAAAATTACACAACAACATGAACTTTTTCGTATGGAAAGTGACACTAATGATGTTGATCTATCAAATGTGAGTTCGGGAATCCATATAATTAATGCAACATTTTTTTGGATGAAAATGTGATGTCAAAGACTCATTTATATGGTTCCACCAATACGCTGATCCACAATAGTGTTTTATCCTCCGGGTATTCTAAAGGTGATATAGAGTCTGGTTTGGATGACTTGGTGGAGGAACAAGAGTGGTTCTTAAAGTTGGATCAAAGATGTAGAAAGTCTCACGCCCAATAAAAAAATGTCCAAGTAATATTTTACTATTTGAACTGTACTTTAGAAGTACATTTGTTACACTACACATGTTGTCGAAAGTACTTTTAAGCCAAAATCTATTTTATTTTTAAATAAACTTTTAAAATGACTTCTGAGGTGAGAAAATAAACTTTGGATATATTTGGAAATTCGTTTTGATTTTGATTTAAAGTATAAGGGTTAAATATGTTTTTGATCCTTATAAGTGTACAAACTTTTGTTTTAATTCTTTTAATATTTTTCTTCGATTTTTAGTCATAAAAAAGTTTTCAATCTTTATTTTTGGTCTCTCTTTTCAAGTAAATTCACATGTAGAATTCATATGTTTGAATAAAAATTTGCATAAAATTTTATAATATTATAAGAAACTAACCCAAAAAATCGAAATTTTTTAACAAAACATGAATTAAATATGATTTTTTATATTTTTGACGGTTAAAAGTTAATATTTAATTCATGTTTTGTTAAAAAAAAATTGGGAGGGATTTTTATGATATTCTACAAATTTTTGCACAATTTCATTTAAATATACAAAAGATACACATGAATTGACTTAAAAATAGGTACCGAAAATGGTGAGTGAAAATTTTTATAGACTAAAAGTCGAAGAAAAATTCATAGTGACTAAAATAAAATGTTATATATTTATAAGGAACAAAAACATATTTAACCCAAACTACATAGGATAAATATTATACAGTATATGATATTCTAGCCTTTTAGATATATTGGCTGAGGATTGTGATATTTATCATCTCAATAAGACTATTTCAGAACGTGAAAGATAAGGTCTACTTTTTTAAGGCTCAAAGGGACATATAAAATGGCAGCAGTAATAAAACGGTGGCTCCATCCAGCAGATCTTAATCTAACTTAATTTCATTAAATATTATTCATGCAACAAAGACAAAGTTTCCAAAAGTACAAGATGGCTAAGTAGAAAAATTCCAAAGTTCATGTAGCTCCTCAGTTTTCAAAAGCAGTGGTTATAAACAATTTACAAGTCAATTGCAGTGAAGATTGAAAGCCATCACGTGTTATGATAAGAGGAAACAGCTGGGAAATGTGATTAACTAATAAAGTGCATAAAAACAAAGAAAATAATATAATTAAGATTCATTCATTGGCAATGTTGTAGATTGCAAGAAATCTCCCAAACTTTTTGTCCTTATTGATGTATGACACAATATCTTTCAATGTTGTGTCCTAATTTCATTTCATTAGTTTTGTTTCCTGTTGAGGGCATTTGAATGCACAGTTTTTGTTAGGTACATTAGTCAAATTAATTTCAATAAGAAAGTTTAAGTTGACTAAGTAAAAAAATAAGTGTTGAATATGTTACATTAATCATAATATGGCTTGAATGAGACATATATTTGGTCGATGGGAATGAATGAGACAGGAGGAGGAAGAGGGAGACTAACCTGAAATTATGTTTTGAATTTTCTTCATAGTCAAGCACATGTCCTCCTCTTTCACAATCCACAAAACATGCTACCAAATACTCATTTGACTAAATAAAATAAAATATAAACTCCAATCACCAATTTTGTTGCTTTTCTAACTCTACTTTTTTTTTCTTTTTATTTATAACATATACTTTATAAAAATGCATACTAGTAGTATTTAATTGATACGCACTGATATTTTTTACACTTTTAATCATCAAATAATCTTTGAATCATTAAAAATCTTTAATTTCACTTAAAATATATATTTAATTTCATTATACCAATTAACCTGGGTTTGTTTTGGTGACTATCAATCCTTTGCGGGTCCATTAAGACCTCATACAAGTTCTTCCTCCTTTTTCGATTTAATAACATTGTTTTATTACCGATTGGTGATAGATTCATTTACGGTGTAAAAGAATTGAGCCAAGTCAACCTTTAACATTTGAGTTTGGCTTGTATACAAATAAATAGTTTGTGCTTGATTCTTTATTCAAATGAGCTTAACTAAAGCTTTTTCAAGCTCATTTTTATATATAACATACCAGTTTTATAGGGCTGAGTGAGAACATTAGGAACTCTAAGCTGATATTAAAGTCACATTGTTACGTCAGTCGGGTCATGTTTTACATGTCATATTTTGAACATAAATAAGGTGTTAAAAGTCTCAAATGAATGACATGACATAAATATATTTTTATAAATGATAGACAAATCTGACCTTACAAATTGAATTTGTAGAGTTGAGTTAGACTAAATTCAAATTCTAAAATAAACAAGCAATCTCCATTTATGAATCACTATATAGCTAAGAAAGTTTTTCGAACTAGGCTGATACCCATTTCTTGGACCTAAAGTCCACCAACGAAGCTATGTCCTTAAAAGGGGGGTCCAAAGGCATCTACAACTCATATATGCGCTATCAAAGAGTTGCGACGCATCAAATAAGGCGTTCATAGCCAATATAAACCCTCCAACAAATCGAGCAGTCGTCTGACCTTGGCACCAATATATATGGCTTGCTAAGTGAATTGATATTTTTCACATGTGGTTTCTTCCAGCTCAGCTCTAAGTCTATAAACCTCCTTAAAGATAGGACTTGTTAGGTAAGCTAAATTGCCTTGTTTCACCTTCCAAACTCTTTGACTTGCTCGCTCCCGGTTCGTTGTCGGTTTGATGTGTGAATGTCTGTTTGCATCACTTATTTGATGTTTTCCTACCTAGTATATCTTGTTCATTAAAACCCATCAAAATAAGGAAAATTAAGTCATTCTCATATTTGAAATCTAACTATTAAATATTTACAAGAAATTGTAAAATTTCTAATGGATTGGTTCCAAAACAAGTTAACATGTGTCTAATTGAAAAATATATAGGTGAAATCAAGTAGATTGGACACTTATCAACTTTCCGAACTTAATTTTTTTTGTCTTCAAACAAAAATCGACCAAAAAATGGTTTCAAAACAAGTTCAAACATCTATAGTGCAAACTTTCAAGATTTGCGACCAATAAAAAAAACTCTAAATCAAATCATTTCAAGTTTGCATGATTCATAAAACAAGTGCACAATTAAATCATATGAATAAATCTAAGCATGAATGTGAATTAATTGCTTATTCACAGTAATATTTTAAGTTTTCATATCAGTATTCATTTAACCAGAACCACAATTGAGTAGATGGTGTTTCTCTCAATTGCATATACAACAAGTCAATTTTAAAATACATCTATACAACATCACAAAACATGCAATTAGTCATGGATCATTAAAGCATTTATTTCCTATGTACAACTATTTACACCCATATGTTCTCTTTTCTCACCACTCAACTTCTTTGTCAGATTGGGCCATAACCCATAAGGCCCATAATAATTAGTCTTCTCTTTTCTTAACCTAGTCTTCTTCTTGTGTAAGAAACAGAGAGAGAAAATAGAAGAATGGCAATGGTGAAGTCTCCACAAAAGCATGTTAATCTCTTTTACTCACTTGATTGTGAAGAACTTGCCAACAAAGTTGCTTCTCACTCACAAGCTAACATCACTCTCCAGAATATCAAATGGAGGTAGGTACCTCATCTTCGTTTCTCACTTTTTGAATCGTGTTTGCTCTTGATTATGCGTTATTTTGAATTTAGAATAAGATAATTTCACCGCAAATTTAGTTGATAATTGCTATATTTCTACTTTGGAATTGGTTTAATTTCTGGGAGTTATACATATTGATCTTTCAATGTAATTAGAGTGAAACCCAATTCAGTTCCTCGACATAAAATAAACTCAAATTATCTGTCCAATGTTAGGCATTAGTTTGGGTTTGAGTTTATTTTTTATGTCGACCGAATTGGGGCACGAGAAAATTGTGAGGGACCAAATTGAGTTTTCATTCTTTATTTTAGCTCAATGTATGTTAATTTAGGTTGTATAATTTGTAATTTTTATTATTTTTCATATTCAATTAGTAGGGTTTATCTAAGGATGGTTTAGTTGAACATTTTTCGGGGTTGTATGGGGGTTTGGAGGGGAGGAAGTGGATGCCAAGAAATGAGAGAGAAATTTTAACCTTATTTGAGAGTTTATCTTTTTTAGAGAATGATAATGGAATGCTTATAATAGTCTCAAAATTAATAATTGGGTTTAATGGTTATACACTAAAAAATGGACAACCCAGTGCACTAAAGCTCCCGCATACGCAGGGTCCAGGAAGGGGTGAGTGTCTAAAATAATTTTACGCCATAATGCAATAGGAACTCATCAGAGTTTGTAATGGTTTTTTAAATATAATACCGAATACTCTGTTTCTATTGGACGCATTTACACTGACGGTGCATATCTTTTTTCTCTATGTATTATCAAGAAAAATAAACCCCCTGTTATTTCAGGACTATCCTTCCTTCCATCACTCTTTCCTCCTTTTTTTTCCTTTCCTTTCCCAAAGCCTTCCCCTCCTGAACAATCAAACCGAGGGCTTTGGAAGAAAGGAAGGAACAAATGGAAAGATTTGAGAGTTTTGGGAGGGGAGGGCTTGGGGGCTTTTGTTTTGGATTTTTTTAGAAAAAAATATTTTGTTTAATAAAAAAATCACTTTTGTCTTTTTTAAGTGTTTGTTTAGGATTTTATAAAAATCGTTGCTGCATATGTGTATTGTATCCTTCTGTTTGTTTCCTGTGATGTTTTGAAAGAGCCGTGTTAATTTGACACAATGGTAAAACAAAGTTGACAACAATTTGGTTGGTTAATTGTACAGCTCAAGATCATGGTTAATTACGTTCTGTTGATGATTAATGAGTTTACACTTTGTTATGTTCATCGATCATCTACTGAAACTAATTAACCTTGTATTTAAATGGTGTCAACCATCCAAATTGCTGTCAGCTTTAGTCGTCAAATTTGTATGTCAAAATATCATTTATGTTTTCGAGCTGTTTAGCAAAAAAATCTATTCACTCTAAAATAAAAAGCTGTTAGGATTAGCTTTTCCCAAAATCTATTTTTTTCAAGAACAAGGAGGTAACATATGAACTAGTTAAAAATCAAGTTTTTTAAAAGTGATTTTTTTGTATAGTAAACAAAAACAAATAGCTTCAGATCTGTTTTAAAATCTCTAAAAAAAAATATCTAGATTTTTCTAAAACAATCTTTTTTTTTTCTAAAGCTGAAACAAACGCACCCTTGGTTTTCTTCATATTACAACTTCCCCCAACTAAAAAATTGTATTGGAGGGTTTGTATGAATTCTTCAAATTCAATTTATCCTTTGTAAAGATTAGGCTTAGATATTCTAATGCTTTTCAGTGTATCCTTTGTAAAGATTAAAGTGTTTTTTTTGGGTTGAATTACATGTAGTCTTTACCGAGTGGCTGTGTATGGAAGCTTCCAGCGGAGGTAGAAGCTAAGATGAAAAGAAGAGTCTGGGAAAGTACTAAGATCAGATCATCTGTTAGTGAGAGTTGGTAACTTATATATATTGATTGTGATAAAGTAGCGAACAATTCGTTGTAGATATGTGTTTTTTAAACGATACCAAATCTTTAGTGGTGACACTTTGTTTGTGGAATTAGAGAGATCAGAGATGAGAACATGTATTTTGCAATATGCAATATAAAGGCTGATTTCAATAGTTTTAATCTAAAAAGTAATGGTTTTGAAAAGTATGAGGCTGATTTATAAAATAGGAAGAAATGAGTTTAAATTCAGTGGTGTAGGAACCAATGAACACATTAATGATGATAATGATGCAATACATGTCAGCGGTGAACATTAACACTGCTTTGTGAACATTAACACTGCTTTAGATCATCATAGGATTTGCAAAGTGAGACTGCCTAAAATCAGTGTTGTCGACGATGGATGACAGAATATGGAGGAAGGCCTAAAATCCACCAATGCAGCCTATGGTGCCGCAAATTGCATGTGATGGTTGTAAAAAAATCCCCATGCCATTCTTCCATGGCGGTGCTATGGTAGCCATTTAGCAACACTGTTTACAATAGATTAGTAATGGATCCAACCCTTTCCTATACCTCAATAGCAGGAGCTTTATTGCACTATATTCTCATTTTTTTGCTTGAAAGAAATTACACTTCATCTGGTTGTTTGTTTAATTTTCATGTTCTCCATGACATTTGTCTGAAATTTTATTCTCATGATATTTAGTTATGTTAATTACTTTTAGTAGCAATCTTAGTTATATTCTTGGTCATACCAATTTCTTGTTATGTTATTTTAGACCAAATTGATGACGAACTTATTTTATGCTTATTCAGGTCATTTGCAGATGGGTTTCCAAATATATTTATAAATAACGCAGAAGAGCTCAGAGGTCAACACGTTGCCTTTTTGGCATCATTCAGCTCTCCAGCTCAAGTGTTTGAACAACTTTCTGTCATATATGCACTCCCTCGTCTATTTGTTGCTTCATTCACGTTGGTTTTGCCTTTCTTCCCAACTGGATCATTTGAGCGAATGGAAGAAGAAGGAGATGTAGCAACTGCCTTCACCCTTGCACGTATGTTGTCAAATATCCCAATTTCAAGAGGTGGCCCAACTAGTTTAGTCATATACGACATTCATGCCCTGCAGGTTTGTGTTTTTAATGCATTCAAAGGAAGTTCTATTGTATTCTATGCTTTGTTTCATGAATTACGATTGAATATATTAGTATTGCTCTCATTTAATTTGACTTACACATCATACGTAGGCTAAGTAGCAACATAGTTAAACTTATGAAATTTTATTTATAACATTCTCTCTTAAACTTTTAGGAGATAATTGCTTCTTTGTAGAGACTTATTGCGTTTTAGGAGCACGGTTAGGCCATGTAGTTGATATTTTAACAGTGTGCTATAGGTTTTATTAGTACTTATGATTTGAAATTATACAGGAGAGGTTTTATTTCGGAGATGAGGTTTTGCCGTTGTTTGAGACTGGTATTCCTCTCCTAAAGCAACGCCTGCTACAACTTCCTGATGCTGATAATGTGAGTATTTTGCATAGTTTCAGTCACCTTTCTTAATCAATTTTGTATTGTTTCAGTCACCTTTCTCAAACAAAAAAATGTTAAAACCTAAAACAATGTACTTTCTATATTTCATTGCAAATTTTACATACCTGCAGTCTTAATTTATTATTTGTTATGATCAGGTAGTCATTGCATTTCCAGATGACGGTGCATGGAAGCGATTCCACAAGCTGTTCGACAATTATTCAGTGGTCGGTCTCCCATAACGATCTATGTATTTAATTTGTATTTTATTTGTTTATAGTTGTCTGAATTTTTGGAGTGGCAGGTTGTATGTACAAAGGTACGTGAAGGTGACAAAAGGATAGTTCGGCTCAAGGAAGGTCATGTCTCTGGTCATCATGTTGTGATTGTTGATGATTTAGTCCAATCTGGAGGCACCTTAATCGAGTGTCAGGTAACCTATTAATTTCTTAATCGCAAAAGATGTATACTTGTTCAAAAAGATTTTGCATATCTTTGAAGATTATTACGGTTGAGCTTGCCAACCGAAAATCGCCAACACTTGAGACTTGTTTGAGAAAGCATTTTATTTTATTTTTTTTCATTTTTAAGTACAAAATTGTTGCATTGTTTTCATTTTTTTTTTAAATATTTGTGCAAGAACGGTGGAAATAATAAAGTTTTTTTTCCCACTGATTCTGGTACATATTTTTTAAAACGGTAAATAGAATGAAAAAAAATGGTAATTTTATAATTAAAAGTGGAAGGTGAAAATGAAAATAGAGCATATTCTCAAACCAAATAGACCCTTAATCTCTATATGCATGTGTATGCACACCATGCATGTGTCTGCATCTAAATACAACTTAACATTTCTCTCTTTTTTCCCTCAGAAAGTATTGGCAGCTAATGGTGCAGCAAAAGTGAGTGCCTATGTCACACATGGAGTGTTCCCTAACCAATCATGGTTGCGATTCACTCACAAAGATGGTTAGACCTACTAGCTTAATCTCATCAACTTCTACATTGCTATATTTTCATATATTTGAATATTATTGTGATTTTATGTTGTAACTTGCAGAAGCCTCAGAGAAGGCATTTGCCTACTTTTGGATCACAGATTCTTGCCCAGTTACGGTCAAAGCTCTAGCGAACCAAGCTCCTTTTGAAGTATTGAGTCTAGCAGGGTCAATTGCTAACGCCCTTCAAATTTGAAGGCAAAAATCGAGCTTTGTGAATAACAGGGTTCTCTTGTATAATTTTTTGGAGTATAACATTATTGCCATCTTTATCCTTTCAACTATTATGTGCATTTTAGTGAGCTTAGCACATTGAAACTTGTGAATTAAATTTCTAACAGTTTGAACCCTATATCTTAATGAGCTATGTTGAGTGTTAACCCTGGTACAAGACATTTGAATGCAAAATCATGCAATTTAGCATGAGATTTCACATCAACAAGCGTAAGAATTTGAATTCATTTTTGGAATCCATGTTTATCATTCTGTCTTGATTAAAAAATCTTGCATGGTATTCATACAAGAGAACTGAAACACATTTCCTCAAGGATCCTTCAATGATTCTTGGTAGGCATTAGCAGTAATACATATTATGAATTATATCGCCCTGAAACTGTTTCAAGTCTCTGTAATACCCTTTTTTTTTTTTACCCAAGGCTTTGTGAGTTCATCTTAGAATTAATCTTTATATAGTCTATATTTAATAACTAAAATTAATAGAATTCATGATACGGGCTAAAAGTCTACAAAATATGGCAATATTCAACAGCAAATTGGCATGGCAATTTTTATTTTATTTTATCATGGTCATGCATCAAATCAAAGGCGTGAGAGTTTGCTTTTGATCTGCACCATTGGAGCATCTTCATTGATCCTGTCGTAAGTCTGACTTCATTGACTTTGATATACTCAAAGTGAACTGATCGTGTTGCTATTGGCGGAAGGGGGGTGACCCAGAAGTGGTGATGTAAAGAACAACACGGCCTGGGACTCTCGTTTGCACAGGAAAGAATAAGGGCTAGAGACCTGATGAACGGTTTGAGCAGAACAACCAATATACACAGAGCCCTAAGACCGCCAACATGGCCACGAGTTTCGACAATATGAATGGATTGTAATGCAAGTTATTCCAAAAAAAATTCACCCTCTCAAATTGACAATGATTTCCATTATGATAATAATTAGCAGAGGCTTGACATTGCAATTTCGAGCCAAATGCTCATAATAACATTCACAAGATATACAAATTAAATGCAGTCCTTCCTTCTAAACTTTTTGCCGGTATATGTTGAGACCAATTTTTCCAACTACAGGGATAGAAATTAGGGGTGATCAAATCCAAACCGATCTAAAATAAAACCGTAAATCGATCCAAAAAAACCAAAAACCGCAAAAAACCGAATATTTTTGGATGTGTTTGGATGTTGTTTTGGAAAAACCACTATGATGGGGTCGGATTTCGGATTGCCTTTTCAAAACCGAACCGAATCAAATCGAACCGCAAAAGTAAATTTTTATACTTATTTATTATTTTATTAGTATTATATATTGCATTAATATATTTTTTATTGGTATTTAATCTTATATATTGCATTAATTTAATCTATATTATTACTACTTCATCTATTTCAAATATAATCAATCATTTTCATTGTGTGATGTTAACTTTTTAAATAAATTTGTGTCATATTTGTATCAAACCTATTATTTTACGGTGTATGAGTAATATTAATATTAATATTAATAAAAAAATTACATGTTGCACTTTGGATATCCAAATTAAACCGCATATATTTGGATCGGATCGGTTCTGATTTTTTTAAAATAATCATCCAAACCGAACCGAATCGCACATGATTTTTATTTTGGATCGGTTGATTTTTTTACCTCAAAGCCGATCTAAACCGAACCGTGAACACCCTGGTAATTACTGATTAGCAAGATCCATGACATTACTTTTGAAAATAGATTTGGATGATTTGATAAATATGTAAAAAAACTTTTCGAGAGTTCAATAATTGAAATATCTCATTATTATGCATGTCATTATTAAAGTTAGAACGCACACTAATCATACTGTTTGTATAACTGTTCCCCACGTAATCACTTTTCAAGTTATAAATAAATAGTACTATTTCTTTTCAATAATTTTGTACATAATGTGATTTATTAATGTTGTTTCTTTCAATCAACTAATAAAATTTTACGCTTTATGTTTCAAATTTTAAAAGATTCAATTCCAAGTTGATCAGTAAAATGAGGATGAATTGTTGAAAAGCAGTTATAATAATGAAATGGATTCTTATTTATAAAACAATTCTATTGAAGATCCTTAAAAAAAACAATTATATTGAAGGCTGGTCTATTGGCCAACTCACTCCATTACGAGACACAATTATCTAAGGCCTAACAATTTGAAAATCACATCTAAGGCTATCTAATCTAATACTATCAAGTGAAGCATGGTTCATCCAGGATCGAATCCACTGTAGTAAGAGTTTACACTTGCAACACCCATCTTTTTTAAAAAACGAGACCTAGATTTTACTTTGAAGATTGTAAGCAGTTCATCCAACACCAAGAAAAATTAGTCACATGTAATTTTTTACCTCCAAGGTAGTTTTTATCCATAATTCTTCAATGAGCAACCTGGAAAAAACCTTTTAAAGTTACACTTATTTTTATTTTTTTAATCATGAACACCCTCAAATTTAAGGCTTAACTCTATTGTACCATCTCTCTCCTATCTAAGTACAATGTGCAACATTGTTGTGCATCACTGTCAAAGGACAACCGTAATATCACACTAAAGTGTGACTAAGTGGGGAGTCGAATGTTCGAACCCACGTCCTACAAGCAAATATTCTTAGGGACCGAGCTTATATGACACTCATGGTTATTATATTGTAATATATAAGTCGGAATTCAAACTCAAAATATTCTCATAAAATGACGAATTCTGTTATTCTCCCAACACATTTTGCTCCCACCCAACTAAACTAACCAAAATACCCCTACGTTAGTTAACTAACGTATGTGTAAAACTATGCGTTAGTTAACTAACGCCGCGTGACTTAAGTCACGCAAGTGTAAAACCCTGCGTGAGTTAACTTACGCAGAAATTTACACATGCGTGAGTTAACTCACGCACAGTATGTGCAGCAAGCCAGAACTGGTAGAAACGTATATTTTCCCTAATTTTTTGATTTCTTCATTCATTCATAAATTCATTCAGTCAATTACATACATTTTTCATCATTCATTCAATCAAGCATTAACTCACAATTAAATTACGAAAAATAAAGGAATAAAATAACTGATAATGTCATAAAAACGCCAAAAAGCGCAAATGCATTACAATTACATCCATATTCGGTAATGTCATAAAAAGAAACTAGAAAAGGGATAAAAAAAAACCTAGAAAATATCATAAAACCCTACTACTCCTCCGCGGAGCCGGCATCTGCTCTAGAATGCTCCACTCAGATTGTATGCCCCGCATCAAGTGAAGAACCTCATATGGATTACAAAACACATTAGGATGCCCCATTGCACCGTCCACTCTGGCTTTGATGTTGTTGATGATCTGGTATGAGTCAGGAGGATGTCTGGCCCACTGCTGCTCAACAATAACCTCCTCGTAGGGAGGGACATGACGAGGATGGACATCAACTGTGTAGTCAGGAATGGCCGCAAAGGGGTTCACAATAAGATGTGATACTCTAATGAACCATCTCATGTACCCCCCTAGAATGAGCCCACGACTCACCATCTGGAACCAGATCACCCCTCTGCTGCTGGCTGAGGACATGCAGAGCAAACTCCATGAAGGCCATAGCCATGTTCACTGCCGCAAGAGGCCCAATGTTTGTAGGAGGCCTGTGAATAGTCTGGACATACCCGTACTGCCTAAGAACCTGCTCTGAAAAGTGACGGACCCTCCTGTCTTTGCCGACCATAATCCATCCTGAGTACCAGCATATGTCCTTAAAAGGCGTAATGTGTCGTCGTCTCTCATACGGCCTACATATGACATGAGAATGGTTCAATGAATCAATGACATCTCTGTAGTGTCCAGGATTAGTAAAGCCCCTGGGAGGTTTCCATTGACTCACAAGTGGGGCAACATCAGGGTCGTAATCTTCATTATGAATCCTTCCATTGACTCACAAGTGGGGCAACATCAGGGTCGTAATCTTCATTATGAATCCTTGGAAGAAGGTTCTTGAAGTGCGCAAAAACTCATCCCTACAAAACACAATAAATTTTTTTATATCAGCACAAGTATTATACAAACAACTATACATTTACGATCCAATAAGTAAAAAAATAAGAAAAAAAATTATTACCACAAGCAAGGACATGTAACCACCACAGGAGGCAAAGTATGAGTCAGAGGTAAGAGATAGATGCTCGTATAAGAAAGCAAGTCCCAGCCCCATGCCCAGTCACTCAAATCGTCAATATCTTGTAGTGCATGCAGCCACAACAGATTAATGCTTCTGCTGTTCTTGCTAGCAAAAAGGATCCAGCCAAGCAAGAGCAACAAAAACGCCTTAATGCAGGTCATCCTAACTTCAGCCTGCTCCGCATGCTCCTCCTATGTGTCAGGCTCAACCAGCTGATTACACCTATGCAAGAGCTCCTCATAGCGCCTCTTCTGTTTACCGAAACTGACATGCGTAGCACCTTGTTTTCCCACCTCCTTAGCAGCAGCCTCCGCTGTAAAATGTAGGTGATCCTGCATCACCTGTATCCACTCGTCACGAGTTAACTCTCTATCTAAGGATCCTCCGGTGATGGGGATGCCTAGGAGACACACCATATCATCTTTTGTGATGGTCATCTTCTCAACAGGTAGATGGAAGCTGCTGGTTTCCTCATGCCATCTCTCTAACAAGGCACATACGAACCCGTGAGAGATGTTATCGTACCCACTATTCAGGAGGGGGGGTTAGACCGGAAGCATGCACTTCATCCCAAAACCATTGGTTTCGTACTCCAACCTGAGGCAATGTCAAGTTAGAAAGGCTTAGTTTCCTCCCGTGCGAGACACCTTTCACCCTATGATTTTTTCGAAACTGAAATACAAAAACAAAAAACAACAAACACCACCGTTAAATAAATAATAATTAAAATAAACATTAAATATATTCCAACATAAATATTAATTCTAACATAAAATAAGTAAAATAATAGAATAAGTTAAATAAATAGTAAAAGAAGTAAAATAAACAGTAAAATAAACTTACATCGACATCGACCCATATCCTGCATGCCACGTGTCCACCGAAGCGAGGTAAAAGCGTGAGCACAGAAGGCCCCCCTCCATAGCCATCTGGTCCGACCTCATACTCCACTCTCGGCACCCCCTGAGCATGACCCCCACCCTCTTGCTGCTCAGGCTGCTCCTGCTCAATATCAAGCTACTCCTGATGATCTCATATTGATGCTGTTGATACGCATCAAAATGATACATTTGAGGCTCCTCATAATGTTGTTGATACTGTGTCGGGTCCACCGTCTGGGATCGATCCGTCTGTGATGATGAGGCCCCCACAACATCAATTGTACCAAGTCTCGTGCCGCCCTCTCCCTCGACCAGCCATAGGAGGACGTAGTGCTTGCTTCTCCCTCCGTGCACTACTAGTAGACGACTCTCGTTCTCCCCTCATTCTGTCGGGCCTACGAGGCCTATTAGACATATCCCTCTGAGACATATATGCACAACATTTAAAAAAGCAAAAGTTCAATGATTCATACGGGCATTTTGTCATTTCCAACAATTCAACAACAACAACACTTATATTTGGGCAACGTCATTTCAATCCATAAACTACCACATTGCTCTCAAACATACTATAATTAACATTAACAAACCATATTCTACCTAATTTCATCATTAGCAATCGAAAACACAAAAAAAAGGGTTAATTAAGTTTTTAGTCCCTATAAATATCTGCAGTTTTGTTTTTAATCCCTATAAAAACAAATCACACTTTTTAGTCCCTTCAAAATTTTTTGTTAGTGTTTTTAGTCCATCCTAAATTAAAATTTGTTTAATTATGTTTAAAATTTTAAATTTTTTAATGATTTTTTACATTCTTGTTTAAAACATTATAACACATTTCTCCGCAATAAGTTAGCTTAAAATTTTACTTTTAAGTCCAAATTTTCGTTAGTTTTATCTTGAGTTTTTGGCGTTTAAAAAAAAAATATCTAATTCATTACATGTTAAAATAATTTAATTGTTTATAAAAGAGATTATTACAATGTTCTTAACACGTTTGTTAAAAAATATTTAAAAATATAAAAGTTTAAGTATAATTAAACAAATTTTAATTTAATAGGGACCAACACATACTTTTAGCCCATGTAAAATTAAAATTTGCTTAATTGTGCATAAACTTTTATATTTTTAACATACTTATTTAGTACATTATACAAAGTTCCTCTGCAAAAAAGTAGCTCAAAATTTTATTATTAGGTTCAAATTTTCATTAATATAATCTTGAAAATTTGGCTTATAGAAAAATTCATATTTAATTCATTATATGTTAAAAAACTAAAAGATTTTATAAAAGAGTGTCTTACGATGTTATGAACATGTCTGTAAAAAATCTTTTAAAAATTTAAAAGTTTAAGCATAATTAAACAAATTTTAATTTAAGAGGGATTAAAAACACTAACGAAAATTTTTGTAGGGCTCAAGAAAAGTACTAAGCCCAATACTTGTTCATCAAGAAACTGGAAAATTTTACCCTATACCCCAACACATATACTTTCACCCCTACAAATATTAAAAAAATAAAAATAAAAAAAATCCAAGTTTACCCTTTTTGCTATTTAACCTTTTATACATTAATTTCTCACCCTTACTTTAAACAATTCCCAATTCAACATGAGTTCACCCCTACAAGATATTCTTTCAGGTGTATTTCCAAAAAAAATTCAGTATAAACAATTTTTGAAATTTTACAAATCGCTAGAATTTTTTTTGTTTCAGGTGTATTTCCAATATTACGTTTTCGACAAAATTTACAAATCCATGCTTTGAAATTTCCAATATTACGTTTTTAAAATTTTACAATTCCCTAGAATTTTATTGATCTTCATGTGTACGGAAAGCTTTACAAATCCATTGTTGTTCTTACAATATCAAAAATGAATAACAAGTGACTTTCAATCAAAAAACTATGCTTTGCCCCAAGTCCACATGCACTTCATAAACAAAAAAAGTAGGGGTGAACAAATTAAAGGGTAAATTAGGTATTTTAAGTTAAATGCTGGGGTGAAAGTATAAATGTAGGGGTGTGGAGTAAGAAACCGATTGTGATGGCCCAAAACGTTAAACGCACCGTTATAAAGCTGAAAGAAAGGGTTTCGGTTCAACAAAACACACACCACTCTTCGTTTCAAACGATTCGATTTTCTTCGCTCTCTTTTCTCTGTTTTTCTCCGCGTTTTCTCAGCTTCTGCTTTCAAAGGTTCGTCTTGCATCGATTTTTGTTTTTGATTATGCGTTATTTTGAATTTAGAATAAGATAATTTGACCACAAATTTAGCTGATAATTATTATATTTATACTTTGGAATTGGTTTAATTTCTGGGAGTTATACATGTTGATTTTTCAGTGTAATTAGAGTGAAACCCAATTCAATCTAAGACTTATTCTAAACCCAATGCGCTATGAAAATATTCGTCATTAGTAGGGTATGTTAATTGTGAGGGATTTATTTTTTCCCTGATGAGAGGGACTTATTTTTATAAGGACTGAATTGGGCCGCGATAAAATTGTTACCGAATTGACTCTTCATTCTTTATTTTAGCTCAATGTATGTTAGTTGGGTTGTATGAAAAGGTTGTAAAATTTGTAATTGGCTGTTTTATTATTTTTTATATTGAATTAGTAGGGTTTATTTAAAGGATGGTTTAGTTGAACTTTTTTTTAGGGTTGTATGGGGGTTTGGAGGGGAGGGAAAGGGGTTCCAAGAAATGAGAGAGAAATTTTAACCGTATTTGAGAGATTGATAATGGGATGCTTACAATAGTCTCGAAATTAAAAAAAAAATTAGTAATACTTTCCTTACTATTCTACTGTATCATCCCATGTCTTTACTTTTCATGGCTGCATATTTCTTTGACTCTTCCTATGTACTAATTTTGGTTACCTGTATTGCAGCAAACATGGCAGATGAAACACCAAGTGGTTTGAAGGAGGAGGTTCCAGATGTAAGTTTATTTTCCCATAGTTATCTATTGTTTTAAGCAATGTAGTTAAACAATAGCTATAGCGGCGCTTTACTGCTATAATGTAGCGGAATTGGACTACCGCTATTGCTCCACGATACACTATTTAATACAAAATATTGTCATATAGTTGCTAATGCGTAACAGAATTTTAACAATCTGCTGTTTTCCGCTATCTGTGCTTGTCAACCTTGGTTTTAAAAATGCTTTCACTGCCGTGTTTCCTTTGATTGTGCCCGATGTTCTGTAATCAGTTTTTTTTTTTTAATTTCATTGTTGTAAATTGGTGATAGCTACACTATATTGTTAGATACTAACATATGCATCCCGATTCACTATGTTTAATTGGTGATGGCTACACTTATTGTACAGTTGTCTGGCTATACAAACTGAAAAAAAAGTTGTTGGCTACACTATGTTTAGGAAGTGACTCATTAGATGAATCGGGATGCATTGTAGTGAGTCGGGATTCATGACAATGAATCAGGACTCAAGATGAGATTTATGTTCAAAACAGATACACACCATAGATTTGTATTGATTGGATTGTTACTATTGAATTGATACATGACTTGCATATATTGTTAGATACTAACATATGATAACCAAGGTTAGTACTTCAGTTTGTAGTAACTGTACTAACTGCTGCTGCACGAATTACTAAATTGCAGATTGCACCATTTGATCCTACTAAGAAAAAGAAGAAGAAGAAAGTTACAGTTATAGATCCTGCAGATGATGAATCAGTGGATAAATTGGCCGAGAAGATAGAAAATCTGTCAGGTATGTAAATTATAGTAACAAACAAGCATTAGCAATCTCCTGGCATGGTTTATGTTTTTAAAGTTATTTGAAAATGGTGGTTCGGCAATGTTGATTATTAATAGCTATTCACTTGCAGTTTCTGATGGGACTGACAGTGCATTTTCTGGTTTGAAAAAGAAGAAGAAGAAGCCTGTAAGACACTTTTTCCAGAGTTGAAGTTTTTTATTTGGCTCGACTAGATTTATTGGTTGCAATTTTACACTTGAAGTGTTTTATTTGATTGTAGGTTGAAATTAGTAACTTAAATGATATTGATGAGAGTGGCCCTAGTGCAGAGGCAGTTGAAGATTTAGATGGTAAACAGTCAAATAAAATTATAATTGAATATAATTTGTGTTGATAGTGGACTTGCTTCGTTCTGACTACAAGTAATGCCTTGAGGGAAGGCTAATGAATGCTAAACTTATGGTGAAATTTATTGCTTTTAGATCATGCTGAAGATGATGAAGAAGCAGCAGTTGCTTTGCAGCCTCGTTATCCTTGGGAAGGGAGTGATCGTGATTATAACTATGAGGAGGTACGCCATTTTTTATGCTGATGTACATCTAATTAACTTCTTTCAATGTCAATTTCAAATTTTTGTTCACTTTCATCAACTAATTCCATAGTGTTTCTGAGCTGATTTTACCTCTCATCTGTGATTCAAATTATTTTTTTTGGAACAAGATGATTCAAATTAGTTATTATCTGGTTCTTGTGGGCCTTCTGACGGGCTGATGTTTTACGTCTAGACTCGTGTGTTTCAATTTTTCAAATTGAAGCATGTTAATTAATGATCAACATGAACCTTAGAGAATATTTGATTATATAGGATTCTACATTTTATCCTTGTTGAATCAAGCCAATTCACTTCCCTTGGATCACTAGCTGTGTTCAAAATATTACCTAAAGCATTTTCAATCTACCCTTTTCAGTTTTTACTTGGAAATTGATTCCAATCCTCCCCGCTTTTTTTTTTTCCTTGTGGATTCTAAACAATTTTTGGTACAGCTTCTTGGCAGGGTGTTCAACATTCTACGTGAACATAATCCAGATCTTGCTGGAGATCGGCGAAGGACAGTTATGAGGCCTCCTCAAGTTCTCCGTGAAGGCACAAAGAAAACTGTGTTTGTGAATTTTATGGATCTGTGCAAATCGTATGTTGATATTTTTTTTATCTGGCACTATACACATACACATCTTGAACTTTCACTAGAGGCCAATAAATTATATTATAAATTGGTGTATCTTTTGAACTTAACAATACATGTCCAAATGTATGAACGTCTGCAAGATAACAATTGTGATTTGAGATGTTTTTAAAATGAAAAACCTAGCGATTCTATTTGTCGAGTGATTATCATCACCCTTGGTTATTCTTTATTCACCTGTTGAGCTTGTATAATACCCCGTATTTTTCTTCCACAAATCAGAAACTGAATTTTTATCCTCAATACTTCCCCTCTTGTTAATGTGCTGTTGCTGTACTGTTACCTGATCTTTCAGGATGCATCGACCGCCAGACCATGTTATGGCTTTCTTGCTTGCTGAACTGGGTACTAGTGGTTCTCTAGATGGACAGCAAAGATTGGTTGTGAAGGGAAGATTTGCACCAAAGAATTTTGAAGGAATTCTCCGACGATATATCAGTAAGTATTTGTTTTTAACGTTTAATAATCAGCTGCATTTCAGAAATGGATAGTTCTGCACATATGAAAGTTCTGTTGTTATTTGTGCTTTTGTTGCTTATATACTATTTTCCAGTATTTTTTTTTAAAAAAATTCATCAAAGCTAAACAAAAAGTTTGCAAGACTCTTAATCTAAGGTTATTGCCATTGATATCGATTTAAATTGTTACACATTCTTTTTCTCAGATGAATATGTCATTTGTATTGGATGCAAGAGTCCGGACACATTACTTTCAAAGGAGAACCGTCTCTTCTTTCTCCGGTGTGAGAAGGTGAATTTTCTATTACACTTTTACCCGTTTCCATTGTTTTACCATTCAGTATTCTAAAACGCTGGTTTACTGCTTGCAGTGTGGATCAGGAAGATCAGTTGCTCCAATCAAAGCTGGTTTTGTTGCTCGTGTTGGCAGAAGGAATGCCGGGGCATGATTTGGCCTTACTTTTGTGTTGAAATTGATTAGGAAAACAAACCTTTTTCACAAATTGTTGTCCATATTTATGTAACCCTCACTTCGAAGAGTTCGTTATGGGTATACCTTTAATGGGTGAGCATTGTTATTCTTTTTTGGGGGCAGATATTTTTCTTTCAATGAAAAATGAATTGAACTGCAATTTTGGAATGAGTTAATGGTTTGTAAGGAGCATGTGAATATAGTTGTAATCATACTCTTTCAAATTTTACGTGGTTTCATTTGTTTTTGTATTGTGCGGGAAGATTAAAATGATTATGGTTTGGTATAAATATTTTCAAAAATATATTACATACTGCATGAATGCTAGTTATGTTCATGGTTTTCTTGTTCTAACCAAATTGATTTTTTTAGTTTATGAAATTCCAGATTCATGGTATAAATATTTTCAAAAATATATTACATACTGCATGAATGCTAGTTATGTTCATGGTTTTCTTTTTCTAACCAAATTGATTTTTTTAGTTTATGAAATTCCAGATTCATTTATCTTTTTAAAGAGGTGTGTTTTGAAATCAATGTAAAACAATCACTAGTACACTTAAATGATACACGTAGTGTTAGGCAACCTGATATACGTACTGTTAAGCAACTTGAAAGCACAATTTAAAAGCTTGAAATTTTAGTGTTGGTATCCACCTAGCTTTAATTGTAAGATAGAAAATGAAGCAACTTAAAGGGATTTTTGTAACTATTTAATAGAAATGCTTTGATATGATACGATAACCACTTTTTTTTAACTGTAGAGTGCAAATGGTTAATAAACTCCAAAGAAATTAATTGTTTAGAAGAATCTAGAGTTCGATTAGAAGAAGGACAAAACACAATTTAAAAGCTTGAACTTTGGTAGTGGTATCCACCTAGGTGAGATTGAGCTTTAATTATAAGTTCGAAAAAGAAGCAACTTAAGGGGAGTTTTTGACTATTTAATAAAAAAAATGCTTTGATATGAAATCATAAACAATTAGGCTCAAGAGGTTAATAAACTCTGACGGATCATTTGAGAGAATTAGAGTTCAAATCTCTAGAAATAGGAGGGTTAATACCAATTTTTTTTCTTCTTTTCAAAACGTTGAGCAGAATAGTAAAAACAAATTACCACTGCACTGCTGCTTATTTATTTGCGTGAATACATATGGAATCATCATAAACATACATTTTTTTATTTATGCAATCAACAAGGACATCTAACTAAATACATGGCCATGCAAAAAATAATTAAAACATTTCTGCCATCTCATCCTTTGTCTCCATAATCCATTTGCAGAAGGCTTAGAAGACTGTCACACACCAAAGGTGACAATGAAGGCCATAGTCATTAGTGTTGAAAGAAGTGGCATATACATTCTCCCATACAAACTCGTGGCACTGTTAGGATCCTTATAGTTTAATAAATCAAAACCTACATAATCAAAAGTACCAAATAAAAAGTTATCTTGAGATTTATATGTAACTTTTGATGAATGTAGATTTATATGTAACTTTTTGTGGGTATTGTTGTTATGATGTTACCTTTAAGTTCATTGCAGGCATTCGTAGTAATATTCTTGACAAAGGAGATGTGTGCTTTAGTCACGAAATGAAAGTCTCTCTTGACATCTTGGATGCATTTGAAGACCAAAAGTGTGTGATCGTAGCAACCACCCGTGCAGAAGTCATGGATATCAGAGTCTTGCACGTTTAGAGTACCATTTATATTGATTGTGTAATTATTGGATTTGAGGATGCAAGTGTTTGAATGCTACATACATTTTGAAGTAAGCATTGTTATATATAGAGTGAAGAGATTACACATATATGTTCATTGATAATAATCAAAAGCAATACTATATTGTCATCAAAGAGAAATTTTTAAAAAGCATAGACATATATGATTGTGTGTAGAAGAGACACGTATTGACAATCTAAATTTTAATAAAAAAATTGAAAACTGAATCGCATGATCTTTAAACAAACGATCATGATGTGGATGACTGCGTGGAGACATAAGATTGGGACTACATAAATCCAAATTATTTTGCGTTTGTCACACTTGTTTTTAGTAAAAAAAAATTGTTTGATCATAGGTATTTGTTTTTATTTCCAAATATGAATTTGATTAAAAGTAATAAAAAATAACCTTTTCTTTCAGTTGAAAAATTCACACTAAATTTTATACCAAACTTTTGTAAATTTAATTCAAAACTACTTCTAACAAATATTCATCCAAACACAAATTTATTTGCTAATTACATTCATCATGCAAAAGTAAGCACTCCTCCAACCATCAAAAGGGCTTAGATTGACATGTTTTCTTGGTTGCCTTTGATCTGAAATGAAACAAATAAAAAATTGTAAGGTTTTTTTTCCCTTCAAATTGTAGTTCAATAACTATTTAGTCTCTAAAAAGAAAAAAACACCATTGAGAAGGAACAAAAGGAAAAGAAAATTATGACACCAGGTAGTTGCTATTTACATGCTTCATCACTTTCAGCATTGGCAAGGTTGAAGATCATGAAGAATAATATCCCAACAGAAATGCAAACAAGGAAGTTGCTATTTACATTCTTCATTATTCCTTAATGATCAAATTAAGGACACTTAGTTGACTATGTGCTTGTGAACGAATGTTTGGTTTGCATTATCTATGTTGTGCTTTCAATGAACACTTATTTATATCTTGTTTTAGAACAAAAATTGTTGAGATTAAAACTAGGAAAAATATTGTTATTTTTGGCATATGCTTAGAATATGGAATCAAGCACCAAGCATTTGTGATACAAACAAGGGAACACTTAATGGAGGCTTTGCATAATGAAACATGTTTTGGAGCTTTCTGTCGGAAATTAAGAGGTGGAATTCCATGATTGCATCGTCCTATGCTAACAAGTTTTAACGATCAAGTATATTCATTACTTTATATGATATCCTATTTCACTTATATGTTATAATAACATTTTTAAATATGTCAAAAATTAGTGTCAACTAATATATTTTCTTGTAGGGCCAATTTGTCTTTGCAAACTGCAACACTTGATTAGCTAAACACCGCGTAATACAATTTGAAAGTCTAAAGGAGGGAATTTGAAAAAGATTAAAAAATTTAGTAGGGCTTAGCTAAGTTAAGCTAGCTGGAAGATGATTTAAGCTCTCTTGAAATTGAATCCTCGTGGCAGCTAGGGAATTCTAGTACTCATTAATTATGTCATTTTTTTTATTTCACATTGTTCAAATATATGAATATAAAATAGAGTATCATATAAAGATGTGCAAAGTTACATATTAGCCAAAAAACTTCGTCATTACATTATATATTTCAAAAAATACGTCGGCGTATATCGACCAAAAAACGGATGAACACCAACCAAAAAGTGTCATATTTCACCTAATGAAATTAAATCATCTAAATGTTCCACAACATCTTCAAATTCTTCGTCTTCTTTAACCGGAGTGTCATTCAACAAAAGAGGATTGGCTTGATTTGTTGGTTTTTTTTGGTGAAACTGGTCTCTCTCGTTGCTCAATCTCCATGAGTGTTCGGAAACGATCGTGTTGATCCAAAAATTCATCCTCCCATGTTGCCGCCTCATTGCTCCTGTGATTATTCTACTCCGTGGATGATGGAGGTAGTGGGCAACCATCTTTCAACGAAAGAAGGACAAAATGATTTGGGATTAAACCAAGACAAATCATGTTGCTTTTCGGGTTAATCGGAGGCCGATCTCTAAGTGGGAAAAAAGTCTCGGAGACTCCAATATCAAGAGTAGTCATCTCTACCACCGGCCTATTGTAATGAGATGCAACGATGTGTCCCATATCCGGCAATGTCAACCATTTATCGGGAGGTGCAAAACTACTAGCATTTTTGGGAGGATGCAATCCATCCAAGACGTAGTTATAACGGTCTTCGCTCGCATATATCTCGATGTAGTTGTTCTTATGCTCTTTAAACTCTTTAATAAGTGTTCTCCGCACCATAACATGACTTTCTTCCGTCAAACCCACAGATTCGGCTATAGCCCTAAACCCACAATGTCCATCGCCAATAACATCCACAATTCTCTCAGTATATGGTCTCATGAATTTTGGCATGTGATACATAGGACTCGAGGGATCATAATTTCTTGAAACCAAGCTAGACTTAGGAACCGGAACCGGAGAAATGCCAATGCGAGCACCTTTTGTTTTACGCTGTGAAGATTATTTTGGTGGTGAAGATTGACTTTTTGGATGTTTAGAATCAATAGTCTCCCACAAAGATGGGATCCTACGTGTCGTTTTTGGTGTAGATTTGATTTTTTTTCTTTGCTCCTTTGGTTTGTACCGTTCTTGGAGGTGGTGACAACATTGTGGTCTCCGGAAACGCTAACAACCGCAAACCCTCTTTGTTTTCTAGTTTCATTTGGAATGGAACTCTTTGGAGACGTTCTTGAATACCACTCCACTCCTCCGCGACCGAAAACAAATCTTCATTACTTTCTTCTTCTCCCATATACAACTTATGCCAATGCGGGTGTATCTCATCCAATCGAATGAGCTTGTTGTGACGGACTCTCATAGCAATGAAGCATGGACAAGGTAGGTCATACGACGTCCGTTGAACACAACCACAAGGTTTTTCTAGCACGCTCTTCTTCCACAAAAATAAAGTTCATGGCTTGTCTAGACATGTTACCTCCCAAACCAGAGTAGAAAGTGACATCTTTGTATCTATGTTCCAAGACCGTAACGCTCCTACCAAACGATGATTGTATCTCCCCAAATTGGTTTGCCAACATCTCATTTATTTTTCCCCAACAAGTACCCAAATCACCCTTTGAGGTGGACAAATATTCCTTCACCACACCATGAGCTCCTTCAACTCTGTTTGTGGTCCTGCACCCAAGATGTAACACAAGGTCCATCCATGCCCTCACTATTTTGTCCTTAAAAGGCTTCAAAATGGTAGTTTCAACATAGTGAAGAAACTTTGGATAATCCATACAAGCATCTTGGAATTCCATTAAATTACCTGCATATAACTCTTGAGTAGGAGATTCAACCAATTTTCCCATGCGTCAAATATGGTATCAACTAACTTACTATGCTTTACCTCGTCAACAATCTTCTTTTGTCCATCCACTACCACAACATTTTGTTTAACTTTACAATCGGTGATAATTCTTGCTCTAACATTTTTCCCAACATGGAAATAACAAAGTATTGCACTACAATCGGGGAGAACATTTGCTACGACATTCATCAAAGATGTGTCCCTGTCGGTCACTACCACCTTAGGCATATCACTATTTGGTTCAAGAAGTTTAAGCAACATTTGCAAAGCCCAAGTAAAGTTATCCTCCTTCTCCGACGTCATAAATGCAAAACCAACCAAATATGTCAAATAGGTTGAGGTGACTCCTGTTGAGGACAAAATCCTTATTTGATGTTTTAAAGATTACAAACATTTAATACTTGTTTTTTAACTTGTTATCTACTAATGAATTTTGTGAGAAATGTTTCATGAGAATGTTCTTAACAAAGAAAG
>Ga0315914_1001832_pt1 | contig 32333 bp, 13 predicted proteins | sample MpolenodulesMG_FD_203920 | JGI IMG/M metagenome (GOLD analysis project Ga0315914, IMG submission 203920) | Medicago polymorpha root nodule microbial communities from Los Angeles, California, United States - elongated nodules | ecosystem: Host-associated > Plants > Roots > Nodule | place: USA...
TCCAAAAGGAACAAGTAACTCTAGCTTTCTGATCTTGAAAATCTCACGATAACATAGGCATCGATTGTATTTGGAATCATATCGTATTCCTGATTCTGTTGCATGAAATTTATTTATACACCGCGTAGCTGTTGAGTCCAATACTTGAGTTATTTTTTACTTTTTTTTAGTAAATAAGAATGTAAAACAACGGTCAAAGATTAGATTCAAAATGAAAATATATGATTTTTTATGCGTGGTAATAGCGTCGATGTTACACAATCTTATTCCAAATCGACGTTGGTCTTGGAATATTGCCGCATCAATGTTGCATTTCTCCTCCATCCCCCTTTTGTGGCCGCCACCGCCACCATGATGTCAATGAACTAGCGTTGTTCCCCCAACTTGGTTGAATGCTTATGCGCAAGTGTATATTGAACCACAAAATCCCTTGTTTGTTAAATCGAGATGCATGTTGGCCTTTCCGCATCCTCTCATACCTTCTCATTTCTTCGCTTTCAAAACACCACAACATCATGACAAAGTCGATGACCATATGCCACTGCAAGTTAGTAACATTGACAAATAGTTACAAAATATGCAGTTGTGTCTTGGAAGGGGTCAAGAAATTTTACTTAATGGAGGCAAAATTGCATATCATAAATTTCATATAAGAGTATATCATCATATAAGTCATAAAATAATGATATTTTTCTTTACTAAATAATGAAAATATTATTGTAAAATGAAAAATTAGAGGTTTCAAAAAGTATATCATTACACCTAAAGTATTAAAGACACTCTTTTTTTGTACAAAAATATTAAAGACACTTTAACATCATAAAATATAATCACTACAATAATTGTTGTATAGTGATGATTTAAAGACCCAAAATGTCAACTTGATCACTAAATCGGCCACTAACTTGTTTAACGATCTTCCCTAAAAAAAAAACTTGTTCAACGACTAATTTAAAGAACGATTTCTCGACTCATTTGAAATCTTGCCCACTTAATTGTCACTACACACCAAAGTTTTAGTAGTAAATTGCGTTCTATTTGTCTATGTATTTTAAAATTGTTGTGTATTTTTTTTTTTTACTAAAAAATATATGTCTACAGTTGTGATCAAAGATTCATTCAATAATTCATCTTTCCTACGATTGTGTATTTGTTTTTTTACAAATAAAATTATGTAATATATTTTTGGTGGGGCAAACAAATATTAAGTAGAATAAAAATAAAATAATCCAACTATTTTTTTTGAGTAAAAATAATCCAACTATTTATAAATAAACAAATGAATTAGTGGGACACCATAGTAAAGTTTAAGAATAACTCAAAGTTCCAAAAATATATTTTTGTCCTTTTAAATTTAAACGAGGATATACAGTTTCGTAAAGTCGTCTATTTTTTAGTTGTTTGGGCAGGTTGCGGTCCACCCCAATCTATTATAAGTTATGTCGCATAAAGAAAACACATAAAATAACTTAAAAAGAGCCAAATACTATTGCCCTTCACACCAATTTTTTTTACCCAAATACCCTCTTGTCCTTCACTTTAAAGGCACGAGCTTTTAAAAAAACATACATGATTGATCAACGAACTTATATGTCATTGGTTGATGTAAAGTTATCATGTTTATGATAAATACATGTTTATGCCTTGTTTTGCATATGTGTAGAGTAAAGTCGTCAACAACAACAACAACAATAATAATAATTTGTAATGTTGCACCGAAAAGGGTCCACCCTGTGGGTTTTACATTAGATAAGGGTTTGATTCTTTCTGATGGACGGTGACTCCTGAGAATACTCAAACTTAGGAGAATCTAAAATAAATTTTGACAAGATAATATATTGTGTGATCCAACTATATTTGTGACCAAGTATGTGTGAGGACTTTAAGCTTTTGCAAGAAAATTAATGGAGGCTTAGTTATTCTAGACCTATAGCTTATGCAAGGAAATTCCTCGACGCTTGATCATTATACGCCTTGAGACGAAAATTTAGTTTGTGATTATACTAAGGAGTTAGGTTATGATTTATGAGGATTTCTATCTGATTATTTTTCATGACTATCTCATCCCACTATGTTGATTCTTTTTCAGGTATAAGATGTTTGAAGTTAATATGAGTCGGATCACATTGTCAAGAGTCTAAGTCTAGGGTTTTCTAAGTATAGATCGTATAATTTCAAATATTTTGTAAATCTTATTTATTTCCATCTCAATCAGGTTGTAAATAATTTGATTTTAGTTTCTATAATTTTCACTCATATAAATGTATTTTGCCGTTGTGTAAAACTATTTAACTTGTAAATTTGTGGTTAATTTTTTTGATGTTACAGGCACACTTTTATATCTCAATCCTATACCATTAGACCAACCCCAAAAAATTTAATAAAATTTATTAACCACTTAAGATAAATCACTTTGTTAATGTGACTATTTGCAGAGAGAAAACAAATTTGTTGATTTTCTAGACAATTTTAGGTTCATGTAAGTTATTTTATGTGTTTTCTTTATGTGACATAACTTAGAATAGATTGGGACGGGCCACAACCCACCAAGACAATGACAAATAGTAGTAGATGACATTATAAAACTATCCTCATTTAAATTTAAAAGGACTAAATTATATTTGTGGATCCTAAAGTTACTCTCAAATTTTATTTTGAAATTTAAGTTGCAAACTTCAGAGGACCTAAGTTTTAAAATAGAGAACAATATAAAGGATTAAATATGTTATTAGTCCCTACAAAATTACAATCTTTTAAGTTTAGTCTCTACAAAATATTTATTCACTTTTAGTCCCTATTACCATTTTATAGGGACTATTTTGGAGGACTAAAAGTGTCAATTTTTTGTGAAAAGTTTTTAAAATAGAGATCATTCTTGCAAATTATAATATTATGAAGGACTAAAATTAGCACTGAAATTTTTTAGGGATTAAACTTGAAAACTCGTAATTTTGTAGAGACTAAAAACATATTTAACTCTATTATAAATGACCAAAATATATAGCATTTATAATTTGATTTGAGGATCAAAATAAAACTTAAAAGAGTTAAGGATCAAAATATTTAACATTTCTATGTTCACAAAACTAACTAAATACATGATGTTTAGGCACACAGAAAATAAAAAACATCTAAATAAAAGTAAAATCAACTAATTACTTTTATTAAAAAATATCTCTCTTATATGTGCGCTTAAATATTATACATTTTAATATATGCAAGGTTTCATGTTAGAATCCCGGAAAAAAAAATTATGCATTTAGTGTTGTAGTTGTGTTAGCTCATGGCTTACTTTCTATGAGTTCAGTTCAGTAGTTCACCATGAACCTATCTAAGCATTGATCCATATGAAAAGCCACCCCACCAAATATCCATGCCATACGGGAGAGAGATAGATTGATAGATGCTTCAAAGTTCATAAAGAAACAGGATAAATAGTACGGGGCCCACATATGACCACTGAACCTATAAAACAAATCAATTTTTAAAAAAAGCAGCCAAGGAACGCAACAAACTCAATTAAAAAACAATAAATTGGAAATATCAAGGTAGTTTTTAAGATTCTTCTTGTTGTTGCAACAATCATGGGTGTAGACAGTGAGGTACTGTTGTCCGATTTTATTTTGATTTTGGAATTCTTCTTCTCCCTCAACTTAAATCACAATTAAATAACTTTCAAACCTTTTTTTTTCCTTATTTTTAATCTTAACGTTTTAGAAAATAAAAATGACAATAACCACTTAGAAACTCACACACGCAAGCAAATGTAAGAGCTAGATTTTGAACAAAGTTAATCGTACATCTTACAAAACATCGTCATATCAACTAAATGGGTGGATTATTTTTAATCTCCCATCCAAATAATAATATTATGGAGTAGATAAATAAAGTAGAAATATAGATGATGGATGATGTTGACCACATTAATGTTATTTCCCTTCTCATCTAAGTTTCGTTTGTTTTCTTTCCCATTCTCTCTCCAAAATCCTCATTGAGAGCAGAGAGAATGGCCCATCACTGCAGATCCAAATCCCCATTATAACTGCTTTTCATTCTTTCTCCTCACAAGCTAAAAATCACTTTTTGATTTCTGTGCTCTTCTGGGTCTCTCCTTTTTTTCATTCCACATTTTTTCTCTTTCTTCTTCTTCTACTTTTCTTTCTCTTTAGTCTTTACTATACCAGTATTACCAATGACTGTCAGCTTCACTTTTCTTATTCATCAGGTGCGTTTCATTATCATTCCTTGTTCTTCATTTCACCATCATCTAACATTTTTCTAACCTTCATACCTGTTATTTCCTTACTCTCTTAAGTGTACTTGTTTTGTTTACTTACCAATTTTTTTTTATTTTTTTTTTTTGTGTGTGGTTGAGGTTTGATTCCTTTGTTACTACTCTAGAACGATAATGTATATTGACTTTTCTTTCTTTCTTTTTCTACTTCAATTTTTTGTTTAGTTGCGTTTTTTAGACGTCAAATCATTTTTATTTAACTTACCAAATCATTTTCTTAATTTTTGAGGCTAAATACTAGCTTATACTCCTTTAGATTGACTTTCCTAATGGATGTGATTTGATTCTGTTTTTAACTAAGAACATCATTAATTTTGAGTTAATTTTGTTTTAGGTATGAAATAATATGCATTCCTTATGTAGATACTCTTTTTTGTGTAGTACTTGAAATGTTGGCAACTGTTTTGTGACAAGATTGTTTGGATATGTATTCTTGCTAATAATTATCCTTTTCCAAAATCCATTTGTCCTCTTAATTCACCTTCTTGTTTTACTTAAATTTTTATGTTAATTGCTAATTTTATTTGTTAATTTGATTGTGTAGGATGATGTTGATCTTGTTTCCAAGACAAAAGAACAATTCAATTGAACCTAGTAATTCTATTTTTCAAGGTATGCATATAAGTTACCAAGAAATATGATTTCAGCTATTAACAGTTCTTTTATTAACAGTGAAAAGCTTACAAGTTGAAATGAAATAGCTTGCCACTTTTTGGAGTAATTTTTCTTTGAATTTACACAAAAAGTAACATTTTTGGTTTGGATGCAGGGTGTCCTTCCTTTGAAATTGAGGGTACTATGCTATTACTTGTTTGATTGAAACCTCCTACACTATCATATATGGCATTGTTAGGTGCAAATGTGCAAAAAAATGGCAATTTTAGAGAATACTATTCAACAAAGGAGCTTATCTTTGACTCTGGAGGTAGCACATGGACCTCATCTAATGTTAATAATGAACTAAGGACTGATTTCTACATGGGTCCATTCCCATTATCATCACCTTGTACCCATTTAGGCTACAACCAGGAGCTTGTAAAACAGACAATAATCAAACATGAAGCCATATTTAAGGAACAAGTACGTTAACTTCTCGATTTCTTTTCTCGGATAAGATTATCCTCTATTTACTGTTTGTTCATTTCTGCTAAAAAATGTGAAGAGATATCTTTGTATTTTTATTCAAATGTATGATTTACTTGAGCCTTCATATTCTAGTTTTTATCAGAAATTAGATTAAAAATGTTTTTTGAGATGTTGGAAAAGACTAATGAGTGTCATAATAAGGGCACTGATTAAGGATCATGAAGTGGAAAGAATTTATGGAAAGGTATAACAGCAAGACTCGCAATATAATTATATAAATTAAAGCAATGGCTATATTATGGATAAAATAGCAAGGAAAGACAATCTTATTCATCCAATCAAAATGATTTTAACAATTGATCATCATTCATTTTATTACCATTCTTAGGTCCTTGCTTATAGTTGTTTGTTTTTGTTGTTTCTTGCTATGTGGCTCTCCATTATTCTTGAATACTCATCAAGTTCTTTTGTTTTTTTATGCCTGAATTGTACATTGGTCTTCAGATTCGCGAGCTCCACCGTGTTTATAATAAACAGAGGGAATTAATGGATGAATTTAAAAGGGGTGAATTACATAAACAAAATGTAAGGTTGGAGCCATCATGGTCTAGTTCCGCTTTGTTATCGAAAAACGCAGAAAAGATATTTTGCTCACCAAACCGGCCGTGGTCAACCTCTCAATCATCTCTTTTATTTGCTGAAAGCATCCAGTTGCCACTGGCATTTGCTCAAGAAAAAAACAAGCAAATTTTTCCTGCTCATGCTTCAACTGTAACTGAAGAACCTTTAAAAGATTATAAACTACCAGAGTCCATGTGCAGAAAAATCGGTAAAAAAGTATTGGATCTTGAACTTCCTGCCGATGAGTACATTGATAGTGATGAAGGTGAAGAAAATGTAAGGTTTACTGAAGTGCCCCAGGATTGGGCTTATTCTTTAAATGGAGTTTCTCAGGTTTTGTGTGACAGTCATGACAAACCATGCGGAAATAGTTCTAGGGGGTCTGACAACTTAAATGTATCATTTAAGCTCGACTTAAATGTACCATTTAGGCTTGAAGTAGAGGCAGCTACAAAGTCTTCTGATAAGGAGGCCCCTTCACATCATATGAACAATTGTTTATATGATCTGTCAGTGAGAACAAGATTTGGATCTCAAAATTTACATAATGATGTCATCAACAAAAGACAGGATCTTGAAGGATGTTCACATAATCAACGGCCAGACAATGAGAAGAAATGTGAGTGGAAATTCTCAGGTAATGGTTTTACAGTTATTATGATACTCTTTTTATTTTCAGACACCGTTATAACTTTGGTTATATAATTTATCATTTGCTTTTCAGGGCACGGTGGTGGTTTGTTAGATTCTTTTGCTAAAGGTATTCATACAGAAAAGCAACACGTTTCAGTTGATTCATTAAGTAAGAATATGGAGCAATTTGATGACCTTTCATGGTTTCATTCATCTCATCAAATTAACCGCGGTCCTTGGACTGAGAGAAAATTTTCTAGCAGTATGAGCTCCACACGAACTCAATGTCCGACAAGTAAAGGTTTGCTTGGAGCAATGGGGTTGCCTTGTCTTAAAGAAAGTAAAATCTCAACCCAAATTCAATCTACTGTTTTAAATCCTTATGAAACAGGAGTTACACATGGTTTGGAATTAAGGAAGATTGAGGGAAGCAACTTAGGTGCAGAGAAGACTCTTGCATTTCACAGCAACGGAGATCCTTGCATGTCATCCGATCTGCATTCTTTTCACAACTTTGCCACCAAACTCTTCCAAAACCAACCCAAAAATCAAAGGATTGAAGAAATTGAGAAAGACTGCATATCTGATGTAAAGTCGCCTTGTATTGATGTGCCTGACTTGGGGGAACAGATTCCCACAGGTGAGCATTTGATTGAGAATATGAAGAAGCGTGAACTTTTGGCAGGTATTATCGACCTAAATTCAAGCATGATAGAGGATGATAATATGTCAATTGCTATTGATGTTGATTTACATCCACCGTCAAGTCCGGAGAACAAGGAATGCTCTCCACCCAGAGGAGAATCAGATGAAAACCAGATTGTGACACCCTTTCAATTTTCAGAACAAGAGGATCTTCATGTGCAAGAAAAGCAAACCAGATATGCAGCAGAGGCTTTGGTTTCCATATCAGGATTCACGGCCCAGAAAAAAATCCAAATGACACCTTGCTCACCGTCTGAATCTTTTGTGAATAGTCCTCTTCAGTGGTTTGCTGGAATTGTTTCCACAACTGTGGATCATCCAGAGAATGATAATGAAACCGATTTCAATGGTAAGGTTAACAATCTCGAGGAGTTTCTGTCTGGTGAAATGGATTACTTTGAGTTCATGACCTTAAATTTGACGGACACAAAAGTCCCAGATCACTGCTGTAAGAGTATGGGCCAAACCGAACAAATTGGTGGATCAGCTTCACCACCAACTCAGCCAAGGAAGAGTGTCCGGACGTATAGAGGAAGGTGGCGAAAGGATTTTCAGAGTGAAATCCTCCCAAGCATTGCTTCTTTGTCAAGGTATGAGGTGACTGAGGATCTTCAGACTATTGGAAGCCTTGTAAGTACTGGCACTCAGTCCGAGACAGGTTCTCTGAGAAATGCAAGTAGAAATGTACTGAGTAGGGGGAAGAAAAGATCTTGTTCTTCAGCTTCTAACACCGAAGACACAGACTTGCTGTTGAATATGAAACAGCTAACTGCTATCACTAAATTGGGAATTGAGAAAAAGGGCCTAATGAGCTGGGGAAAGATGTGTAAAAAGCGAAGGGGGCAGAGATTTCGCATCACTAATCCTCAGTTTATTTGGAGCTAAGTATATAACTAATTATAAGACTATGTTCATTGACATTGGATGAGATTTTTATGAAGGATAGGATTATTTGTAAATGTCTTAATATACAATATTAGTAACTGAAGGATAGAAAAAGAACTCTATTGTATGTATATCCTGGTTTTTTCTTGGGATTGAATACATTGTATCCTCTCATGCAGGAGATGGAATAGCTTTTTCCTTCTTGTATGGAATACATTGCCAATCACAGCTAAAGAGAAATGTGACAACAACAACCAAGTTTTATTTCACCGAGGGAGGTCGGTTATTTTATAGGAAACACGTAACCAATCTATTTTCATAATGATAACTCTCAAGTCATCAATAGTTAAAGAAAATTTTCAACTTCTCACATTAAATCATTTGGCCAAATTACTTTATTTAAAACATATAAAGATTCAAAACATAATTTCACATGATGAACGATAATTTATTTATTTATCTATACAAGTACTACAATAGCAACTACTACTACTGAGTTTTATCTCATTAGGTAGGGTCATGATATGATCACACAATGTTGATTTTGTATCATAATGGATTTTTGAATAGCTAAAGCTAACTTTAAGTACAGACTACATGAATGAATTTGCTGATCCATGAGAAATTCAACGTCGGTGAACTCAAAGAAAAAAAGGGAACTTATTTTGTTTATGACAAATTTTGGTCTAGAATTGAAAAAAGTTGAATTTCAATTAATATATGAGAAGAAAATTGCTTTCTTCAATATCAAGCAAAATAATATTAAGCTATAATTTTGGCTCAATTATTACGTTTTTGTCTTTAAAAATGTGTACTATACGAATTGATTTGATTTTATATATACTAATAATGTCAATAACTTGGAAAATCAAAAAATAATAGGAAGGTGGATAAAGATAGAAGAGGGGACGTCCTCGTCAGTATAGCTCAGTTGACAGGGATATGCATTGTTATATGCGGGGATCGGGTTGCCGGGGTTCGAACCCCGAATACCCCACTTATTCACCTTGAAAAATGTGAATTCTAGCCACTAAACTACTAGATAAAAAAATAAAAAAAAGACAGAAGAGTGGACTACTAAATGATAAAATTGGAGAAAGTAAACGTGGTGGAATAAGATTAATAGTCTTGTCACTCCTGTGTTTAGAGATGTTAGAAGCAAATTGATTTTAAAGGTTTCTTCTTTATTTGATAATGAGTGACTCATTTGTTAAAAAACATGTTAAAATGGATGACTTTTTTATTTTTTTAATATAATATTAGTTATTTTTCAATTATACCATATAATTAAGGCTTAAATATGCTTTTTGTCCCTGTAATTTGCGCGCATTTTGCTTTTCGTCCTTGCAAATAAAAATCGAAATAACCCTTGCAAAACTTTTTTTGTTTTAAAAATGTCACTGACCCCACTATTCAGCTGATTTGGCATGGTTTTGACCACGCGGCAGTTGCTGACTGTGCAGCTTTGGCCACGTGGCGCTGACATGACATTCCACATAATATTAAATTTTTAAAATTCTAAAAATCATTTTTAAAATTAAAAAATATGAAAATTAATTTTAAAAATTTAAAAATATTAAAATAATTTTCTGAATTTTTTTTGTATAATTTTAAAAAAAATTAATTTTTTTGAATATCATTTATTCTGAAATTTCTGAAAATAACTTTCCGAAAAAAAAATGATTTTTTTTAAATTAAAATTTTCGTAAAAAAAAAAGAAATTAGATTTTTTTTTAAATTATAATTTATTTTCAAAAATTATAAATTTTCAGGTGATGTAATTTAAAAGAAATATTAATTTCCAGATTTTAATTTTCAAAAATTTATATTCAGATTTAAAGAAATTATATAATTTTCTTTTTTTTTCATATTTAAAAAAATTAATTTTTTTAAAATTATATAATCGGAATTTCTTTTATGAATTTTTTATTTTTAAAAATTATTTTCAGATTTATTTATTTCGAAAAATAATTTTTAGAATTTTAAAAATGTTTTTTAAAATTTAATATTATGTGGCATGTCACATGGCAAATGTTGCACAGTCAGCAACTGCCATGTGACCAAAACCATGTCACTTCAGCGTTTTGGTGGGGGTCAGGAACCTTTTTAAAACAATTTTTTTTGCAGGGATGTTTTTCAATTTTTTTTTGGAGGGACGAAAACCAAAACGCGTCCAAATTACAGTGATGAAAAGCATATTTAAGCCTATAATTAATATAGTAAGATCGTTTGCATAACTCTTAAGTGTATATCTTCCACTTTACAATTATGGCTTAAATAGGTCTTTCGTCCGTACAAATATATGCCATTTGAATTTTTTTCTCTCCAGAAGTTACTAATTCTTCCATTTTGTCATTGCAAATATTAATCATTTGAAAAATGGTCATAATTACATCTGATTAGTAATTTCAGGGACGGAAATTCAAATACCTATATTTGCAGGGACGAAAGACCTATTTAAGCCAACTGCCGCACCACGTCGCTAATGACAGCCCACCTCAGCATAAAAACCTAATTAGGACCAAAAGTCAAATGATTAAATTTTGCAGTGGCAAATTGGAAGGATTAATAAATTCAGTGACGAAAATTCAAATGGTTTATATATGCAGGGACAAAATATCTATTTAAGCCTTTTGATAATGATAAATACACAAATACATGATAAAAATATTTTAGTAAATATAGTATTCGCTCTTTTTCTTTATATATTTGTCTTAATATGTGTGAATGGTAAAATGAAGGCTAAATTATATTTTTGGTCCCTTAACTATTTAGGTAATGTTTTTGAATTAAAACTAACGGAAATGACCAAATTGTGTAACAGAGAGAAGTTAAGAAACCAAAATAAATCCAATTTTAATTAAAGTACCAAAACGATACTACGATTAAAAATGCAATTTAGCCTAAAATGAATCACTTTGTGGATTGAAGGGAGTAGTATTTACAAATTAAACAAGTCATTTATGCTTCCATTATATTCAACAAGGATCTCTTTCTAACTTTTTAAATATTTCTCAGTAAATATTCTTAAATTTGTAAATACTATAATACACAAAATACTTAAAAGTCGTGTTTAGAAAACCAAATCAATTGGACCGGTTCAATCAACTGAACCGTGTACTGATTGATTCCCAAGTTTGTTGAATCTCATTTAAACAATATTGTAATGGTAGTATTGTAATAGCCACAACAAAAATATTCTAAAAACTATTCACACGAAGGATGGCTATAAAAAAGAAATGTTAAAAAAAAGTGGTGACTCGTGCAATAAAAAATATATGTTACTTCATATTTGTTGTTGTATAAAAGTATACCAATATATGATAAAGATAATATAGTAAAAATATTATTCTCTCTATTTCATTTATAATTTTTTCTTAATCCATTTATCAATTTTTTTTTCCTTCTTAATCCAAGTGAAACAGTCAATTTTATCTATAAAAAAAATGCCATATCCCATATCTACTGAATATTAATTATAAAATAGTTTTTTACAAAAACAAAACGATATTTATTCATTCAAATTGATAGAATACATCAGAATCAACATTGCTAAAAACGTAAAGGATGAATCTGCGAACAAACTCATAACACTCAAGTTGATAGCATATAACGGCATATAAAAAAGTATACCAATACATGATAAATATAATATAGTAAAAACATTATTCTCTCTATTTCATTTATAAATTTTTCTTAATCCAAGTGAAATAGTCAATTTTATCTATAAAAAAAAAATGCAAATCCATTTATAAATTTTTCTTAATCCAAGTGAAATAGTCAATTTTATCTATAAAAAAAAAATGCATATCCCATATCTACTGAATGTTAATTATAAAATAGTTTTTTTACAAAAACCAAACGATATTTATTTATTCAAATTGATAAAATACATTAGAATCAACATCGATAAAAACGTAAAGGATGAATCTGCGAACAAACTCACAACACCCAAGTTGATAGCATATAACGGCAAAATGACTACAAAAAGCATGATGAAATCTAAATCACCAGAATACTCATGCTTTCGGATCTGCAACGTTGGCGTCCAAATCATCGATTGAATCTGTGATTGACTAAAGCTGATATTTCAATAAGAACCAAACGAACACTGCAACAAGACGCGAAATCAAACAACATCGCACAACGCCGCACTCAGACGGCGAAATTACGAAAAAACACAAAAGAAAACGCTTGATATATGTGGAAATCACTTATTTATATTGAAAGAAAAGAGAAAAAAGATGCAGATGGGTGATTCTAGGTCAAAAAATGACCTAAAACCACCCCTCCTCGACTTGTGAAAAAGAAAGAAAACTTAGAGAAAAGTTGAAGTTTCTCTCACTAAAAACCTAGGGCCGGCTATGACCCATCTTTTATTATTTCCTTGCATTCTCCCAATAAAAATAATTTCTTAAACAAATAAATGATTAATTATAAAATAGTTGTTAGTTAATGTTACATTAATTAAATGATTATTTTTCCATAACTAAATTTTTGTTTATAAAAATACACATGAAAAACAAAAAGGTGGTAGGGAAAGAAAAATATGATAAGATGGAATAAAGGATATGTTGACATGCATATTGTTCCTTCTACCCTATCCCTGGTCTATTTGTAATCATATACTTGCATGGTTAGGGTGGTTAGTTTGGGACAGATAGACAGACTGTTATTCCTTCCTCATCACCCTTGACCCTCTGCCTGTGCCTTGTGGTGGGACTCTCTCTCTCTTTTTCAGTTTTTCTTTTCTATCAACAAATTATTAACGCGTATTGGTTGGCTTGGTTGGTTTCTTCATTTTCAAACGTTACCTCTTCAACCCATCAAAACAACACAACACCACCTTTTTTGAGTTTGCATCCAACCTTTCTTTGCCTCTATTGCATATCCTCCTCCTCTTTTCTCTCTTTGCCTCTTTCAATCCTTGCACAACTTTCTTTCTTTCCTTTAAGAATATAACAAGGTATATATTCATTAATATTATGCATGCATGTGTTTTCTTTATATTTGTTTGCAAACATCATCATATAATATAACCTTGTATATTAATTAAGGATGATGTCTCATGATGATTTTGATATTCAAGTTCATAGGATCGTGTCAACGGATCATGTCCTCGTATCATACCTATAATAGGTCTCTGCAGTCATAAAATTAATTTTGTTATATTGTTTTGATGATAATTTTTTGTCAGAAATTAATCCGAATCAATTCATGATGTATGGATCTGCTTTTTCTAGCACACTAGATAATATTATTATTTTATATCTCAAATCAAAGTTAATTGATAATGATCTCCTAGTCATGGAATTGAATCATGGAACATGGTAGCGTTTTACTTGTGGATAAAACATAATATGACAAAGCTTTTCTCTCTTTAATTTTCACCTTTTCTATTGTACTTTTCTAACAGATTTACCAAATATTAGCTATGTATTAAGGTTATTGTCTATGTGGTAATATTGGGGAAATCCCTCAAATTGTGTCAATTTACTGTTTTGTTTCATAAATCCATTCAATCTCAGAGCACACAAATTTTACTTAATTCTGGTAGTTTTATTAGACTAACATACTGTAGATTTTTCTTTACGCCTATTCTTCTAATAGAATGTATGTTGATAGGAAGTTATTACGCATGTCTCAGTCTTTTAAGGTGGTACAAAATGTGTGTGTGTGGGAGGGGGAAAACATAGTGGTAGGTTTGTGTAAAGTAATGCATTTCATTGTAAAGATTTTAATCATTTTCATTTATTCTACATGATACCTGGTTTGTATCCCTTCATGCAAGTCTTTTTCATTATTATGTACCTAGTTTTTAGATTTGGCAAGTTGTGCTCAATGAAAGCAACCAATTTTTATGGGAGAATAGAGATGAAATTCACGCCATGTTCTGATTTTCAATTCTCATCTTCAAAATGTTTACGTGCATTTGAGCCAATCCGTCAAGAGAGATGGAGTGACTCAAATTTTTGAGTCATTTCAAACCAAAATTCACACTCATGTCACTGCACAAGTACTGTTACCACCAATGTGTCAAGATAATCCTAGCTTTACCCTCCCTTTCTAATCCCCCATACATAAGTTGAGGCTGGTTAACATTAGAATCCTACCAATGTGTCAAGAAATTAGAACCTTTGCACCTTTCTAATGAACTAGATTCCAAAAAAAATGTTGTAGACTTTTCATGCTGTTTTAATTAGCATTCTTGTTTTCCCTCCACCTTGCTGTACATATCTGAAAGGATTCTTATTGTTGCAGGAGTCTTTGAAATTTTTGCTTCATCCTTGATCATTGATGGCAGAGGAAATTACTGTTAACCAGGTGGAGTCTGAGAAAATTGAGGCTGAAGATGATGATAAGAAAGAAAATCCTACTGTAAACCAGGTGGAGTATGAAAAAGTTATCGTTAACCAGGCGGAGACGGAGCCTGAGAAAATTGAGGCTGAAAATGATGATAAGAAAGCAAATCCTACCATTAACCAGGTGGTGTCTGAGAAAGTTACTGTTAACCAGGTAGAGCCTGAGAAAATTGAGGCTGAAGATGATGATAATAAGAAAGAAAATCCTCCGGCTAACCAGGTGGAGCATGAGAAAATTACTGTTAACCAGGTAGAGCCTGAGAAAATTGAGGCTGAAAATGACGACGACGATGATGATAAGAAAGCAAATCCTACTGTTAACCAGGTGGAGTCTGAGAAAATTACTGCTAACCAGATAGAGCCTGATAAAGTTGAGGCCGAAGAAGATGATGATAAAAAAGCAACACCTACTCTTAACCAGGTGGAGTCTGAGAAAGTTATTGTTCACCAGGTAGAGAATGAGAAAATTGAGGCTGAAGATGACGATAAGAGAGAAAATCCTAACGAGGAAATAACTATCACAAAAGGTCCGGCTAAGATTCTTTCTCGTTATCTTCGTGATCGTAGGAGTTCCTGTCATGATCTATGCAAATATGGTATCCAGCATGCCACTGAAACAAAACCATGGAGTACAGCACAGAAAAGGAGGGAAAGAAAAACTAATGTTTCGGGAGAAATTGTAATTTCGTTGGAAGGGACAAAGAAATCAGGAAGAAGTTCAAATGCTTCTCCTCTAGCTTCAAATGATGGAGATCCTAACTACATTCTTGACATCAAGGAAGTAACAAATGAAAAAACACGTTTTGAAGAAACAAATGTGTCCATGGAACACAATAACAGTGACATAGTGCAAGCAAGTTCTAAACCATATTCTCTCCGTGTGAAGAAATGTTCCAAAAGTCAAACAGAAGGGGATTTGGTGAAAAACAAATGTGCGTTTGGTTCAAGCAGCATAAAAGAAACTGCAAGCGGAAGCAAACAGAAAATAACATCTTCCAGTGGAGGTAAGGATAAATCATTATCATCAAGTTCTGGAAGCAAGCAGAAAATAACATCTTCCAATGGAGGCAAGGATAAATCATTATCATCAAGTTCTGGAAGCAAACAGAAAATAACATCTTCCAGTGGAGGCAAGGATAAATCATTATCATCAAGTTCTTTCTTGTCTTCAAAAAACAACATTAAGAATCCTTCAAGCTCAACTGATAATGCCAAAAAATTGAAAAGAGTGTCTTCTCCGAAAAATCATGAGAATGCTGAAGTCAAACCTAAACATGCCAGCAATGACAATTTACCAGAGAAAATTTTGCATGTCATTGATTCTATCTCAGAAAATTCATCTGAGGAACCTACTCCTGCTTGTGATGCAACTAAGCCACCTTCACCTTCACCATCAAAAGACAAAATCTTGAAGAGGAGTAGTAAGAAAACGGGCAAGTCTGAGATGTCTGCATCTTCAAGGAAGGGCCTTAAACACGTTGGACACGGAACTGTATCTGGAACACTCTCACATCAATCCTCAACGAACAGATTCAGGACAAACATACAGCATAAAGCGCATACTGTTTCACGACCATCATCAACGTTATCATTTGATTCCTCATCTAACTCTTCTGTCAGAAAACAAAATGGTACTACTTCTAGGCCCAACAAGACAGGACGTAAACAAGGTGAAAATATGAGGGTAGGGTACAAAATCAGGCCAAAGATGAGCGCAATAGTTGGGGCAGCAAATAAAGTTATTCCATCTAGGAAGTTAACTTTTAGGAGAGGAAAGGTTATTGAAATTCAGCCTCAAAGCAACAACATTCCAAGGAGACTCAAATTCAAGCCGGTACGCCTGCTTGATGATGAGGTCAGGAAAGATGTAAATGGAACAAGAAAAAGGATCATTTCCAATAAAGAAGTTGATGGTGGTGAGGTAAATGCTGCAAATATAAAAACTGAGAAAGTTGATCTCAAACCTCAAACTATGGAAAGAGGTAAAAACAGAAGTTTTGTGAAAAAGGCCAGTGGTGTAGATAGAAGCAAGGTATATGGTTCAAGATCAGGATCTGAGAAAGTTGTTCTGAGGCATCAAAATGTTGAAGGGAAGAAACAAAATCCAGGTTTGTATAACAATGTCATTGAAGAGACTGCAAGCAAACTTGCTCAATTAAGGAAGAGCAAAGTCAAAGCTCTAGTTGGTGCATTTGAAACTGTGATATCTCTTGATTCTCCTAGAGAGGCCACACCTTCACAAGTGAGCACAGTTTTTTGAGTGTTACTGACCACTAGTGTCAACCCTGTATATCAGTGTTATTTGTATATAATGATAATTGTGGATGGGACAAAATGGAAGAACTGAAGTGGTTGTGAAAGTGGCTTTGGTCCTAGGCTTTGATGTTTCTGAAAATGCATCTATTTGTGGCTTGGATTTATTAAGCTTGGATTCTTAATGTCGTTGTTTCATTTGTTTTTAAATGTTTCCTTTTGTGTCCTAGAGATTTGGTGAATGAGATGATTTCACAGGAATGTATTTTTAGTCTTTACTGATATAGTTTTTCCTTAGATTGTCCGGATATAAAGTAACTCTGATATCACCAACAAATTTTGCATTAACTAACAGTTGATAATATTCTCAAGTTGGAAAAGTACTGCAGATTTGTTATTTCACAAGTGCCACAACTTTGCATGTTGACAACTATATGGATTATGCACTGTATGTATGTATACATAATCTTGTAAAAGAAAAAGATTAAAATTAATGTATCATCCATAATCTTGGATTTGGTAACTTTTCACAAGAAGCAGGATCAGGTTTTTTTTTTTTTTTTTTTTTGAAGGGTACAAGCAGGATCAGGGTTAATCACTCAGATTTAATGCGTGAGTTATTATAAAAAAATTTAAAAAAAAAACGTGAGTTGCAATGCAGAGATGTGAGGGATGCGTGAATTGAGTTACATTTATATTCAAGTGTCATTCTCAGTATTCAAAAGTATTATAAATCCTATGAAAATGAAGCATAACAGGAGCTCACTTGAAACTACAAAAAATATGACTAAAAATAACACAAAAAGAATAGCATTCTTTCTTCTAAGAGGATCAGATCAACCACAGAGATAGAATAGATATATATTTTATCAAAAAGAAAATGTTAACCAACCTTTCACCTTTTGATATTCTGTCAGTACCATTTTTTGGTAGTTAACTGGCCACCCTCCCATTATTATTTATATATTACAAAACGCTGAACCCATACGGCGTGTATTTCCCGAACTGTTGAATATTTTTGGCATTAAATGACTAAGAGTCGATCTTCAGTATATTGCTATATTATTACTCAAACAGGTTAATGGCTTCAGAGCCTCGTCAGCTTTATGTATATTCATTTGATGTATAGGCTATGTGAAGATCCTTGGAGTGTCAAAATGAGTTCACAAAACTTAAACTCAGACTTCATCAACCCCGTTGGCAATATCAGCTGAAAAAAACTGCTCTACTTTATCAAGGAAACTGTGAGGAAATCTACAGTGCAACATTGAATGAGACGTCTCTGAACTAAATTGTTTGTACTTTGGAACCGCTTCGTCTGAATTCTTAGTCGCCTTGCCATCCCGCAGGCTTCTTGTCCTGCTACTTTTCGTGCCATTTCCCAAAGCACCACTCTTTCCAAAGGAAGCCCTGGTGCCTTTGCCATTGGAACGGTTGTGTTTTATGATAGCTGATTGATAGCTCCCGATAGATTCATCTATTGGAATATTGTCGAAGTTTGAATTAAGCTGCGTTGCCGGTGCAGCATTTCTGCAAGACCTCAGCAAGGAAAGTAGCATGTCAACACTTAATTCTTGCTGAACCATGAACTTGTTCTGCTCGCACCCATAGCATGCAGCAACTAATGTGCCAGCCAATAATGGCATCAACTCTGGGTCACTGAAGAAAACGAATGGCAGATCGCATACCTGTATATTCTTACAACTGAGCATTAGATAATCTTAACAAAATTGGTTAACAAAAACCAAAATTTCTTAAATATTGACCTTGTGGAGGATAGTGGGTGTCGGACTCTTTCCCCATCGAAGGACAGCTTGATTTCCAGGATGCAACAATGCAAAGTGACCAAGAAGGGATAGTGATTCAAGCATAAGCAATCCAACCTGAAAATAGTGCAGATTGTTGCATTAAACTAACTAGCTACGTACAACATGCCGCATTAACTGAAGGCATATAGATACTTACATAACATGAAGGTTAATGTAAGGTTTTAACCCGTACTATAAATGCTTTGAAAGCAAAGCACTAGTTGCCACTATTATTTTTGTTTGGAAAACGTTGACCTCCATGAGGTTTGATGAAATCATTCAGACCTCTCATTTTATGCTTTTAGTTTCGGAAATTACATGTTTTTTAGGGTGTTTCGAAATTACATGTATCCTCTCATTTGTGTACAGAAGGGGTGTGTACCAAAAATTAGAAGGGAAAATAAAAAGAAAAGGAGAAACAAATGAGTTAATCAGGCGAAACTATTAAGCAAAGGAGGTGGTTGTAATTTCAGAAAATACAAGGCATATTAATGTAATTTTATCAACTATCTAGAGTTCGGTATGATATAATCCTTTAAGTTTGAGGGGCTTCGTGGAACACCTTGCTTACAAATGAGTAACATTTCTTATGTTTACTATCCACTAATACTAAATATACGGGTCAAAGACTTTTCATTTTAGAAGGTTCTAGAGTTAGGTAAGTCAGGGTTACGAAGACCAAGATAAGTCTTTCGTAAACAACAATTTATTATTTTTGAGTAGTCGGTGACTCACCTGATCATTAGGAGCTTTCCACCTGCTAGCACAATGAGAAAGAAGGAAGCCCATCAAATGGAAAATTTCCATTTTCAGATCTGGCATAGCCTATAAACAAAACATCAAAAGGAACATAGGAAGACATCATCAATAAATAGCACCAGGAGAGAGAGTAAATATAGTCTAATATTCAAATCAAACTTTAAATATCTAAGCATTATTTAGCTTAACATACAGCTTCTTTAAATATAGATTATATTGTAAGTGGAATTAGCAAACTTACCAGCATTCGCTGCAAAAATGCAAGATCCAAAAGAGCCACGTTGTTCAACACCTTCAATACTCCAGTTGCCACCTCTTCAAAATTAGATGGCAGGATAAAGGAGGCCTAGAAGAAAATGAAATTATTTAACTTCAAATAACTCAATAAAAGTAATTACTTATTACCAGGTGAGACAAGGATAATAAGCAATTACAAATTAGTAATTATCACATGGCCTGAATCCACATCATCATGGTAGTAAATTACTGCCTTCATCCCTAAATATAAGACCCCTTTTGACTTAATCACGGAAATTAAAAAAGTTGATAGTAGTATAAAATTGAGTTAGAATTCCCTCCTTTATAAAAATAAATGGAGATTGCCATTTAGAAAGAGATACACACAAAATATAGATTGTGGGTCCTACCAACAAGCAGGTCCCACAATCATTAATTATTTTCAATTTTTATTGTGTCTTTACCTCTCCAAATGGAAGAAATGGAGAAGATCTTGACTCAAATTGAGTTCAGATCCTCTCCATTTATAAAGAATAAATTACTACCTCCATTCCTAAATATAGTAGTGTTTACTATTAGTTGCAGAAAAAGATGTAACGTAGTTAGGAGTATGTTGGTAAAAAATAATAATTAATGCAGTTGAAATTTGAAGGTCTTATATAAAGAGACAAAGAAAAAAAACTCAAGGATCTAATATTCAAGGGTGGAGAGAGTATCATCTGGAATATTTAGGAGCAAAATGTTTTGACAACAATAACATATGCACAAGCATGCAATAGAAAATGAAAAAGGAATAATGGAAATATCAGAAATCTAATGAGTATTCAGAATGAAGACTTTCGACATAAATAATTACTTGTATAAATGATTTTGCGTCCTACATAACTTACCTGTTCAGAGGATGATTTATTGTTTGCCTGCAGAAGAACAGCAGTCAAAAGAGAAGGGAGACTGACAAGTCCTGTTTCAGAAACAGCCGAAAGAAGGAATGCCACTGGCTGAGCTAAAATTGATTCTTTTTCATTTTTTTGTGCTGTATGTTTTTCATCTCTCTGGGGAATAACAGAAGTCGCAATATCCTCATTCTGGTTTTTCTGGGATTCATCTGAACTAGCAATCTTCTCTGTATCATTGTTATTCAATTTAACAGAAGTATCATGCTCCAATTCACAGCCCTTGCCAATAGGAAACGATTCTTCATCCCTATTCACCTTACTTATTTCATCCAGTGGTCTGTCCTCGGGGACATCAGGCAAATGCATAACTGAGCCACCATTGACCACCGATGAGGGATTGCAATCTCCCCAGGAGTTCTTCATTACAGAGAGTACAGAATTTGCAAACTTAGCTGCTTCACTGCCGATTTCCTGCTCCGTTGCCACAGGGGAAGATTCCCAGTCAATATAACTCAATTTACCAGGCCTGGAAGTCAAAACCATCAAAAGATGTATGCTGAAGACAATAGGGGCAGGAAATGCTGACCCTTCCATCTGAGGCCTATCATGAAGTGCAAAAAGATCTCTCAACCGGTGAATCACTTGATAGGAAATCAATAGCTCCAGCAAACCATCACGCATCTGAAGTTGTCTTGCTTCTGAGCTTATATGACCAAAAATAGCAGTAACAGTCCACAAAAAATTAATTAATATTTCAGAAATTGATTCAAAATTCTCCGTCGATGCTTTAGTTGAGGGCAAACTGACATTGCCAGGAATACTTAAAGATGCTGCGATCTTTATGTAGTTCTCAAGGGCTGCTGAAAGCATCGGGATGATTGGGGGCAGAAGATTCTGTGAAATGAAATAACTCCTATTTGCAGGTGCAGATAGTACAACTCTCAGAAGTTTTAACAGGTGCAATGTAACTTGGCATGCTTCAGGTTTGGATGTGTGAGAAGCAGGCAGGGCAGAAGCAATAAAATCAAGGAGTCCAGCTTGTCGAGACGCTTGTAACTCTGGGTCCTTACCCTCCAAATACTAAAAAAAATAACAAGTTAAACTGACATGTTAAAATTAACAAAAACAATTAAAAAAAAAAATTATTATCCCTAAACTCTACAATGTGAAGAGGCAACAAGCACATTTAAACTATAAATATGTCCTACGAAGTTGGAATCTGGTAGTCGGACTCAGAAACAAAGAGTTGGTGGGACAGTCGTCCATAGAATTAATGATCTATAATTTCTTACTAAACAAAACAAAGACACGTACAAGCTTCAAGGAGCAACATCCATAGCAAAGCTGAGGAGTAACCAGAGACCAACAAAATAACAAGAATTGGTAATTTTTCCAGACAAACACCCACTAACAAGAGCTCTACAAGAAGTGCTATATGAATTTACACAAGATTCCTAATTTGAAGTGTAGGGATGAAAATTCAAGTTTTTAACTTCGAAACAATTTAAAACTTCTAGTCCATTGGATCCAGATAAAAGGAGAGATATAATTTCCAGTGAATGAAAGAATAATACCTTGATCATTTCAGAAATTATCAGCCCTATACTTGTGGCCCCTTCTTTTCTTGCTTGCCGAAGTCTTTGAAGTTCTTGAAGCCACCGGCCAACTTTTGCCCTAGCAGCACCCACTGCTACTCTATATCCAATGCCAGCACTTTCACCACCAAGAGGGGGCTCAACAAACTCGTACTTTAAAGCCATAAGCCTTTGTCGAATTTTCTTAATTCTTCTCTTTACCGAGGGTTGTGATGTGATATTGCCAATTCCAAGACTATAACCTATTCCAGAGGCAATGTTTGTTTGAGAATCATCGCTGCTGTTTGCAGGTGTAGACCTACCTTGCTCTTTATTTAATGATCGACGCGGCAAAGGGGATGACTGGTCCCTCAAATTTGCTCTTTCCCGAATTTGCTCCAGGTAAATCTTGCGACGTTGTTCACTTTCATTAAGTCTTTCTGCCAATTTTTGTGCTAAAAGTTCAGCCTCTTCTTGTTGTGCTTTGGCTCTTTCTTCCTTTCTTCGAAGCTGTTCAATTGCTCTTGCCTCCCGTGCGGCACTTGATGCTTTTCTTTCTTCTTCCCTTCTAACTTGAGCTTCCTCCTTTTTCCGTTGTATCTCAGCAAGACGCTGTAACTTTTCAGCCTCAATGAGTTTCCGGCGTTCCAGAACAGCTTCTTCCCTTGCCAGATCCTCTTTTTGCTTAGATTTTATCACCTGAAGCTTTTCAGCTCTTCTCAACTCTGACTCATGAAGCTTCTGACGCAATATCAACTTTTTATTTTCATCATTTAAGGAAGTAATAAATCGAATCTCATTTACCTTGCTACTTTCATCACCAGCTCTCTTTGCCACTTGAGCTAGAAAAGCTTCATGACGAGATTCACTCCGTTGATGGCGGGCATACATGCCCTCTCGTAACTTCATATGACGAACAGCATGCCACTCAGTGACACGATTTAATTTTTGAGACGTACGTTGAAGCTTCTGGACTCTCTCATTCTCTAACTCATTTCTGATTCTCATAGCCCTAGCATGCTTTTCTTCAGCTTCCTTTTTTAAATCGGAAGTTGTTTTCTTCTTTTTTTCAGGAGACATTAGTTTATCATGCAGCGTACGTACACGCTCAGCACTTTTCCTGCTCAGGCTTGGTGAATGTGACATGCGGGAAGAAACACGAAATGGAGATGAAAGTATGTCCACCCAGTTCCTCTTCTCCTTCCAAGCATTCAAGGACTTTCCTGGTGCAGTACTCCTCTTTTCCTTGTCCTTAAGGTTATCTGTGGACCTGGGGTTCTTCTCATTCATAACTTCTGTAGGTGCTTTATCTTTCTTAGAAAGCAGCTTGTCAGCTCCAGATCCAAGGTGGTCTCTTTTACCCTTGGTAGTGGCAAAAGGAGAACTTTCCAAAGGATGTAATTTTGATAAATTAACTTCTGAAGTTAATATGCTTTCTCGTGTGTCGCATCCACTTTGCACTGTGATAGCATCAGAAGATGAAATATGCTTTATTGACTTTGTCACTGGATCTTTGGCATTGTGTGTTCCATCACCGACCCTAGATATTTTTACATTGGCAACAGATTCAGATGTCAAACATTTAGTCATCGAATTTCCTGTGTTATTACTTAATTGCAAGCTAGCACGCTCCTGTTGAATCTTCCTGAAAGCCTCAAGAGATGAAGATAGTATATCTGCCCTATGCGGTGAAGTTGTCATCCGCCGGACCTAGAACCAGAGCAACTGAACAAATTTAGCAGAAGAAATTCATTGTTCATATTTCTAATAGGCAATGTTTTCATAATCTCATATGTGAAGTCAGAGCACCGGCCTTTAGGAAACCATAAATTACGCAGGAAAAGACCTCAGATCATCGCAGTTATATCCACTGTTAGTATAAATTACAACAACATTTATAATAGTGCAAATTGTAAAGAGAGTCCAATTGGAATGACATATCATGCATAAGTTATAAAATAAATAATACCCAGTGGTGGATAAGACCATAATATCTAGTTCAAAGTGATAGGTTAATAAGTTTCCAAATATGTCATACAAGTAGAGAGAGACTCCAAATATGTATTCGTTCATACATGGCTGTAAGTTTATGTAGAATTGCAGAGATATAACAAGATGGATATATTCACATAGAAAAATTTATCCCTCTGAAGTGCACCACATACGGCAAAAAAGAGTAAACTTCCGTATCAAGTTATATAATATTCAAACAAAGAAGTCAGAGAAACAAAGCACAGAAGGAAACTGTAACTGTGCATAGTATTATCATACAGGTGATACGCACATGCGCATTACCCTCACATTAAAAAATAAGTGTAATCATCTTTAGAGTTCATCAATTCTTTGGTTTAATACATTTGAAAAGTACAGGGAAACATTGCATTTCAAAAAATGGTGAATGCACTATTAGCGAATAAGTTCTTTTTCCTTTATCAAGGTCCACACTGTCAAGTGCAATATATAAAATCCAATAAAGGGACATATTGGTATATTGAAACCACAATATATCAGCATGAACAATGGAAGGAAGCAGGCCAATAGCAACAATACATGATCAATCATACCTCCCATGAGAGAGCGTGTGGCCTACGATGATCACTCTTCAAAAGGATAGGAACTCCGTCAATTACTTGAGAAGACTTTTTAACCTTTTCAAATTCCTCAACTCTAGCGATTAGCTCTTTAAAATCAGATGCAGACTCCTCAAGAACAAGAATTGCCTCTTTCATCTGCTCCAAATCACATTCTAGTTCACAAAGAAGATACAGTTCATCTACAGACCTATTCATATTCTCAAATAGAAAGCACCAAAGCCTCTGTCTAAACCTTTCTTTGCTTTCATTTGAATCACCTTCTAGAGCATCAATACTGTGTGATCCTGAAACAATATTTTCTACGTTACCATCAGGTTGATCCCTAACCTCTTCCACAGAAGTGGAATTACTGAAAATTTCTGACAATTGTGAGGAAGAAACTACTTTCCTTAAACTGCAACTTTGTTCTGGCATTTCTGAAATTTTGATATCACTAGCCGCATTGATAGGGCTATGCACTTGATTTGCAACCACCGCAGCATCATTGGCAGACAAATGTTCATTATTAATACCACAATCAGTTGCTGCTTTATTTACTTGTTCAGTTTTGTTGTCACGACATAATGTATCTTCTTCTGGAACAATTATTTCCCCATTGTCTTCTTGAATGTTAGAATGTTCCCTAGATATATTCTTAACATCTTTACTATTCTCTCCCAGTTTTTCATCCTCACATCTCAACAAAGAGTGCTGGTCAAGAATGGTCTCTGCACCAGTAGACGATGCAGTCGAGCCTTTTTCTTGGGCGTGATATGAATCAACATGATCAGGAATATTTTCGTGCTTTCTACAGCTAAGCAAATTATCATCTCCAATACTACCAAACTTGATTCCAACTCCAATCAAGTTTTCACGTGGCGGCAGTGCCACACACTCCTCCTCCAAATCACCCCATCTTGATTTCTGGGCTACGTCAGACTTATCAGTATGGTGTAGCTTATTAGCTTCTTCATGTTTACCTTGAGAATCCGTGCTAACTAGCAGATCTGAGTTCTGAGTTTCAATTTTTGGTCTAACCACACTTGCATCAACATGGCTTGTGCCGACTTCTTCGTTTGACACAGAAAACGAACTCGCAACACTCACAGGGACAGGGCTTTGTAAAAAATTCTCCCCTGACCTAGAAACACGATTTTTCTGCTTGCCATGTGAATTGTTTTCCTTTTTATTCATGGACTGCTGTTTTCCTTGAGAGGTAGAAGAATTTTTCCCCGTAAATCCTCCCATCCAACTCTGCAAAGAGAATTTTGAAACATTCCTATGCTTCTGGATAAAATAGAAACAACAACATTAGGGAGTGTAAGTAAAGTAACACTAGTATAACAATCAATAACAAAAAGGAATAATCTTTAATGCGAGACTTCGAATATTATATATCGAAAGACGGAAAAGATACACAAAAATTAGCATTTGCTACAACCAAATTACAAGTTTACTATGTTTGGTTCCGCTTTTGTAAGAGCCAAAATTGATTAGAGGTGTAAAATTGGTTTTAACATGTTTGGTTGCTCTCAAGTAGAATTTATTTTGCCTCCATAATTGATTCTATTTTAAGCTATAAATTGAATCTTTTGATTCTAAAATTGATATGTACACTCAAATTGATTGTTCAACCCACATTTACCTAAATGTATCTAAACATAAAATCATTTTACCCAAACTCACTTTTAACCATAATCAAATTTACACAAGCAATTCACTAAAAACCAATTTTTTTTTCACCCCAATAACAAAAAAGGAAACTTTACAAACAATAATTCACAATAGATTGTATCAACCAAGTTGAAAATTAAAAAAAATTAAATTAAAAGAAAGAAAAAAAAAACCTTTTTGACTTGGAACCATCCTGAGTTCTGATCATCAACTGCATCACTGTCCTCCATCACAAATGCAGGAAGTGATTCGCGCTAAGGTAGTTAAGATTTTACCAAAATTTACATAAAGGTGAAATCATACGAACAAAGTTATTGAAATTAAAAATAGTGATAATTGGGAACGATTTTTAAAGCCAAATCAAAATGTTGAATCCGTATCTAACAAGATTTGAAGGAAAAGGAAATGAATTTGGAAGGCGTGGAAAGTTTGGGTGGAATTTGAAGGGAAATTGAGGAAGAAATGGCTTGTGGTTTATTAGGGTTTTGAAAGTGATAATTTAGGAAAGAAAGAAACAGAGTGGAAAGAAAAGAAACAGGAGGGAAGGAATCAGAACTTCACGTTAGAAATTAGGTTCAATTTAATTCGCAAAATTTAAACTAACTCAAAAATAAAAATAAAAATGTTATGCAAAATTTGCAAATTGACATTCCATCATTTTGTTTTTGCAAATTGACATAATGATTATACCTTATTTAAGGATTACCCGTGTCATTTTCTCTTCTAGTCACATCAATAGTTATAATTGATGTATTTTTATATTAGTTGTTGATTTTTACATGTTCATATAACATTACTCATTTATTAATTATAAGTGTCTAGTTCACCTTTTGACCACTTTGTTAAGTAACTTTATTTATTTATTTATTTTAAAAGAACCAAGTATCTTTATTTTTGGCTTAATTGCATAATTGGTCCCATAACTTATTTGTTGTTTTTGATTTGGTCTCTTATCTTTAAAAAAATTTAATTTGGTCCCTCAAGTACATCTTCGTTAGTGAAGTTAGTCTCGTTCCGTTAGTTTTTTAATGGATTATATTCCTGATATGATTTTGACCGTTTGATTACAAGTCCATTATATCTAATGGTGAACCTCCCACATCTTAATTTTTTTTTTCAACTTTCTTTCTTCCCTCATTTTCTTCTACTTCTTTTTTCACCCGCGTATTTGTTCTTTTTTTTTTTTCTCCTTCATTTTTTCCCCTTCATTTTCCCCTTGCATAACTGATCTTGATTACGATTTGTTTTTAAAGCAAAGAGCGCAGCTGAAATTACTTGGTCCAAAAAAGGGAAGAAATTTGAAGATCTTATTGTTGTAGTTGTTGTTTTATTGTGCTATGAATGAAAAGAGAAGAGGTTGTTCCTCCACTGTGAAACTCAGATTCAAATTCGAATTCGAACTCGAATTTCGAATTTGTGATGTTGTTGTTGCCATTGTCGTTGTTGTTGTTGTGCTGTTGTTGTTCCTCCTCCAAGTTTTTCGAATTTCTGGATTTAAATAATCAAAACTGTTTTCTGTTTTTGATTACGAATTCGACGCGCCTCGCTTCTTCGATTTCACTGCACAAGAAGAATCTTTTGCTCAACTTTCACAACCTGAACGGTGGTTCGAAATCGCCGGAACCTATCCTCCTTCTCGTTCGTTAAATCCAAATAGAGAATGAGTTTTGATGATTCTAGGTTGTTGTTGTTGGTGTCAAGGAACAATGAGTTTTAATGGAGAATGAATAATGATTTTGGGTTTAATGGAGAAAAAGATCTGGATTGAATGAATAATGATTTTGGGTTTTAATGGAGAAAAAAAATCTGGATTTTAATGATAATTTTGGGTTGAATCTGAATTTAATGGAGGATGAATGAGGAACAATGGATTTTAATAGTGTATGAATATGAGCTTTAATGATGATTTTGGGTTGAATTTGGATTTTTTTAAATGATGAATTTCATTTTTGGTTGAATTTGGTTTTAATGATTGATTTTCATTTTTGAGTGTAAAATTAAGTTTGATTTTGTGATTGATTTTCTAGGGTGTATGGTGAAGGTGTATGAAGGATATGTTGTAGATGATGAAGAAGATGTAAAAAATTAGATGTTGGTGGTGCACCGTTAGATACAATGGATCTCTATATTCTAAGCATTCTCTTTTTGAAAAATAGATCAAAGAGTTGAAATTAAAAAATTAATAAGGCATATGGTGGAGCGCCTACAGTATTGATCCACCTAATACATTTGGAGTTAAAGTTAACTGACTAACTTCGCTAACGAAGATGGACCAAACAAAAAACATCAAATAAGATAATGGACCATTTATAAAATTAAGCCTTTACTTTTTTAGTGAAGTAACTTTATTGTTCACCAAATTTTGCAGAGAAATACTTACATAGTCATAAACTTAAATCAAAATCATTTAATCACACATTCATATAACACACATCATTTAATTATTTAATAAAATACATATTATTTAATTATTTTTTTCATTTTAAATCCATGTAAGTGTGACTAAATGAGTTTTATTTGTGTTTGTAAGCAGGTAACGGTACCACAGTTTTGTAAAGCAAACTAATTTTTGAATTTTTGAGATGCATAAGCAATTGGCTTTTAGCTCTTTTCTAAATTATGGCGACTAAATGAGTAATATTAGTTAATAGAGTGGTTTACACTCTAGCATGAGCAACACTTTCATGACTTGTTCCATAGTTTTTATCATGTCGTTGTATTTTACTCATTTGATTTTGATTAAAATACATTGAATTATTTCTCTATAAATTTTATAATTTAATCTAAAGTATACAATGTACTATAACAATTGTAAAAAAAAAAGGTTTTATTCATATTTATCGAAGTAGGTTGACCCGGTATACTGAAAAAATAATTTTATGAATTGTAGTCTAACATTTTTAACTAAATAGACTTTTTGAAAAATTGCAAGCATTCTAAATTAAAATAAAAACGGCAGACCCTTATTGATCAACCATATTCCCACCGCTACTTTTTTTTAGGGAATTTCCATGGCTACTGTCAGTACACATTTTCTCATACTTCATCATTTACACAATCTTCATTGCAAATTAATTGAGTTATGTTGCTTGATCATTCAATTTAAAATTAAGTTATATCAGTAATAATTTAAAATTATATTTCATATACATTAAACTTTGAACTTTAAATGATTTTCTAATAAAATTATTATTTAAAATTATTTAAATTTTGAAATGATTTATGATAAAGTATCATAATAAATAAACGATGGGTTTTACTTTTAAAACTAATTAATTGTAGTTTTGGTATTTAGAAGAGATTTTTTTTTAACTAATTTTGTGATGCAAAGTATAACAAACAATTTGACATGCTTAAATTGAGTCATAGAAATAAAATAATCATATAAGGGGTAACTTTTCCACATGTCCTAGTTCAATTGGTCAAAATATCGCAATTACTCACTCAAATGTCGTGACGGGGTTTGAACCTCAACTCTACTACTTATGTGTGAGTTTCAATGGTTATTTATCATTTCGTCTATCTAAAAAGATGCTAACGAATGTCACGAGACACTTGTTAAGGGTTTTTTTTTTTTTGAAAGAACTTATTAAGGGTTTTAAATAGTAAGTTTTATGAAAACTCGTGTAATCAATATATTGAATATTAAAATATTTGTTTTTCTTACTAAAAATAATCTTATTTTAAAATATTTAAATAGTGTCCCGAAATACTCTTAACAATACCCTACGAAAATAATCATAGAACTGACACCTAAATAAATAAGAATAAGTTCGCGAATATATAACAGTGATACCAAATAAGTTTTTTTTTTTAGGAGTGATACCAAATAAGTTCGAGCCTATAGATCCACCAATTAATTATAGTACAATCATCGATCATAAACAAGCGATAAAATCAACTTAATTGATATAAAAATTGGAGTTCAAATTAGAAATTATAACATAAAAGGTCTCTTAACTTGCAAGATCGACATAGACAGAGTTAAAGAACATGTCAAACAAAAGGCAAAAAGAAAAAATATAGAGAATGAGAATTGACAAAGTGTGGCAGAATTCCTATGTCATCCTTTGAGTTATAACAATAGCATGATTATAACCCTTTGAGTTAGTTTGGTGGTATTGACTTGAGACCTCGAAGTGTTTTTTTTTCAAGGTCTCATATTTGATTCTCTTATGTGCTAATTTTGGTGAGCTACTTCATCTTCATCTTCTTTGAAAAAATATATGATTATTATTATCGCAAAAAACCAAAAAGAAAAGGGGAAAAATGATCCGGGATTATCTGCTACTTGAACTGGTACTGATGCTGGGGAACTTTGAGCATGATTGGGTTGTGGCTTTGGGCTACTCTGTGAAGGAGACTGTGATGAGCTTGAAATCAAATTCTCTAAAGCATATGAGTCAGGTGCATCAACTGCAATGTCACATAACCACCATAAATTCTTGGAAAATTAATTGAAAATAATAAATACATTAACAAATTATCAGATTTTGACACTATTGGAACCATAATTAGTCCAAAGTACTAGCTTCGAAGAAAGATAAAATTTGCTAGTAGCTGAAAATTACATTTCATTAAAAGCATTGAAACCCATATATGCAATGTAAAATATAGTGGAATAGGATAAATAGAATTTGAATGATAGAATGGGATGGGATGAGCAACAAAAATGTTACATCTCCTTCTGGCATCATTAAGAATGTTTGCTCTTTTCCTGCGGCCTTATACCGGTAGCCATTAGGCACCATACTTTCCGATAGACTAGGCTGCCGAAAAGGTTAAAATATGGAGATATCAGTACTACTCACGCGCGGAGGTGGCCCTTCGAATGGACATGGAACTGGTTGGAAATTAAAGACATCTCACTTGGGAAGGATTAAGAAAAGTTGATGTGTTTATAAGCGGTAGGGAGCTTGAGTCCAATGGTTCGAAATTTTGGACGGGTTATGATATATGAACAACTCAAAAGGGTTGTAAGTATGCACAAAGTACTTCCGGTTCCAAATTTTACCCTCGCACGCAAATCATTGTGAAAAAATAAATTATGAAAAATAAATTATCTTTTTGGGCAATGAACATCCACACTATAAACACAAACCAGAAACAATGAGCCTCTAGATTTTGATTAAGCTCATGTTGTAATCCAACATAACCAATTACGACTGTTAGAGCCCCCACACCAAAAATGTGTTCTTTTGAAGGACTTTTTGGCATTACCCACAACAATGTCATTTTGTATTGTAGTGTATCTAAAATTGAAGGAAAGGTAAAAGGAATAATCATCCTACTTCATTCAATTCTATTATATTTTGAATTTTAAATAAAAAACTTTCAATCCAACTAGTGTAAGATGATAAAAGATTGTATAGACATTTGATGTGTAACATTTTAAATCTACAATACCACTCTTGAAGTGTGTGAGTCTCATTGCTGAATTCTTCGAAACCAAGATAATAACAATTCAATAGTTTCATGTATCTCACTCAACTCCATTTATTAAACTCCATTTAATCCAAATATAAGCTAAAAAAACAATGTCTATGTAACAACAATCAAATGAAAACTTCAATTAAATAACATGAATGTATGAAGAACATCAAACACGACACAAACACATGTCGACACCGATTTTTTTGTTGTTTTAAACATGACATAATTTAATGAAATCACATGTACCGGTGTCGGAAACTGACATGTGTCATACACCAGGTATGACATGTCTTCAATCAAAAGTGTCGGTGTTACATAGACCCAAAATACATGGTTGATTGCTCACTAAAAAATAAGATAAAACAAATGTATAATTTACACACCTGAGGATGGAGCAGCAGTAACATCCACTGTATCATGAAAATGAAGTAACATTATTATTAGTATCAAACAGTGTAAACATAATTATGAACATATAAGTTAGAAGTGAATAGAATTAAATATTTACAGGGACAAGGGAGTGAGAGTCCACAAACAGCA
>Ga0315914_1001834_pt1 | contig 32328 bp, 9 predicted proteins | sample MpolenodulesMG_FD_203920 | JGI IMG/M metagenome (GOLD analysis project Ga0315914, IMG submission 203920) | Medicago polymorpha root nodule microbial communities from Los Angeles, California, United States - elongated nodules | ecosystem: Host-associated > Plants > Roots > Nodule | place: USA...
TCATTTTTTATAAAAATCATACTAAATTTTTTTACATTTTATTGTAAAAAATAATCAAAATTCTCTATTATGAGTAATAAGAATTCAGAAAAATCAAATTTTATTGCGTTGACGTTTTTGGTAAATAGGATTTAGTTATTATAATTATAGGTGATAAAAAATAATTTTTTCTTACAAAAAATAACTCATTTAACTATTAATTTAAGAATTTGGTGTATCAATACACTCAAATTGTTGGGTGTGCCATAGAATTTGCCTAATAACATTTGGTAGGTGGTTAATGGTATATTTTTAACACTAGTTTTTTTAACAATGAAAATTTGCTAAAATCTCTCCTTGAAATATACAGTATAGGAATTTAGTACTAAAACAACACAAGACACGACACAATAATAATTGTATATGAGAGATATAGTGCAGTGAAGTCTTCAATATTATAGACATTTTATCTCTAAAGCTTAAATACGATCTTATACATGCTTGCTTATTTAGAGTTGTTTGAAGATATTTTCAAAATAGAGTATACAGTGATTTGTTTGACTTTTCTATTACATCGTTATAGATGTTTTTAGGCCGCATCTTAATCTAGGCATTATCAGTTCCACACTCTTCCTCGATGCATTTAGTTTTATCTATTACATTGTGACTAAGAGGGTTGGACCATTAGGCTATCTGAACTCCAATTTCGTATTTTCAGTTTTGGGTTTGATCTCAAACAAAGCCGGGTTTTGTGGCTACATGTACTTCTTTTGTGTTTTAGTTAAAATCCATATTTTCTTGCTTAGTCGGATAGTAAAAATCATATTATAGAATGGATAGCTTTGAAAAATAGTTGGTGGCAAGAGCAACCAAACTCTAATACCATTACTTGTAATGTTAATATAGAAGGCTTTAATTGATATAGTTGGAGGGCAATAGTAGCAAATAGTGTGAGGTTACATAGCATTGAATAGATTGTACTCTTCTCAAATAGTTACTTAGTTAGGAATGAATAATGATTGTCTATTTATATGTGTGGAAGGTATATTTTATTCTAGATTTTTCAAGATATTTCCTAATACAAATGTAGTTTTTGTTTATTGACTTTATTGAGTGTTCTAGAAATTTTTTAACATGTGCAACATCATCAATTAATAAGTAATAGTTATTCTATAAATTACTAATGTATTGTGGAAAGATTTAGCTAGAAATGTTCATCATCTTTCAGCAATCTCTGATTTCAATTCACTCTCTCTTTATTACTCTCTAGAGCTACTATGGCTCTAAAGCAGCCTTCTCAATTCTATATTCCTATCGTAAAATTAGCATACTTGATACTTGAGCATATTGTTGAAACATGATTCAATGCATATACTGTTGAAGACATAAGTGTCAGCTTCATTGTCTGGGATAGGGTTGTATTGGACAAGGCACACAACATGTAATATAAGCGATGTTATTATGTAGCTGTTGGGTATATTTGACTAGTGTTTGAGCTCTTATGGTAGTCCAGTACTTAAGGAGACATGTATAAGCATATTATAGGTTAATTAATATAAGTAAAATAATGGCTACATGTTTTGTGAAATTAGATACAAGTAGTCTACAATGATGAGATTTTTACCAAATTCTATCTAGACTCGACCATTGTGAAGACATTATTTTTATAATGTAAAAGTGTCTAATATTTGTACTAGATTGTAACCATAGAGATTGAACAGAATTCCCGAAGCCAGACAACTGATGCTTGCTGAGTGATGTCGGTATTTTGCATGTGCATGCATGCGTTTGTGTGGTCCAAATTTGAAACTTCCAAGATTAGCCTTTAGAGCTTTAAAAGGATATATGCCATTGCACACATTTTGATTTGCATATGCTTTGTAGGTCAAACTTCGTGATGCTACATTACTGATAATCTGATATGCTTTCCAATATAAGCAATATCATGCGGATCATTATTCATTATTCAAACTCCTAGATTTCAATCCAATTAGGGCCTCATTTGTTTTTGGGGTCAAACTTCCTTAGTTTATATGAACTTTATTCTAGCTATTATCGATTGGGCCAAGTGTATGCTGATAAAATTGGATAATTGTTATTTACATTAAATTAAAAGATTTGCTATCACACACATAGAAATGAGAAAAGTACCTCTAATAGTAGTTAACTATGTTCCACTCTAAAAGAGAACCTCAGAGGAACCTTCAAAGGGACATAGAAAGTACCTCTAATAGTAGTTAACTATGTTCCGCCCTAACTGTATTTTCATGTATTAATATGACGTTTTTGAAGTCAGAACAACAATTGTCTCCCGTGTATCAGAGAGAGAACGCAACCCAAACCAACACTTGGGCCAATAGTTCACAATTTTATGACAAGTGCTCTTTAAGCTTCAAAGACTAACACACGCCTATAAATGACAATTCAAAGGCGGAGAACCTCAGAGGTTGAAGGTTCGGTGCCTTGGTGTAACATTAAGAGGTTTTAAGGATCAACTGAATGAATTCAACCAAGGAGTCAACCCCAGAGACACAAGGAGGGTGAAATACGTTCGGTATAAACGTCCAACGCTCGACGAGGGGAGAATATCATTCACTTGGGTGGAATTAACGAACGACGAAAACGTGAAGAACATGTTTTGGGAGCACAACATGTTCCAGTGGATCGATATGCGTGTAACGTTGATGAGATCAACTGAAGATATCATCAAAACTTTAATTCCGCCAGAAGATCGTCATTAGGTAGGGAATGCACCTTCCGACTACAACAATTGTCATCCTTTGAATGGGGTAATTCAAACTTGTTAAACGGCAGTTCCCAAACATTCCTCCGACATTCCTATTGTTTCATTCAAAAGATTAAATTCTTGTTAGGCTGGTTTAAATGAAGGTATTGAAGTGTCAAGAAATGCACCTCATTCTTTTGACACTTGAATACCATTATTTAAACCAAGCCTAACAAGAATTTAATCTTTTGAATGGAACAATGGAAATGCCAGATGAATGTTTGAGTCCTGCTGTTTAGCAGTTTGAATTTACCCCATTCAGAGGTAAGACAATTGTTGTAGTTGGAAGATACATTTCTGAATGTAATGTAATGATAGAACATATTTAGGAACTTTATGTAATGTAACGTAGTGTAACTTTTATTCGAATTTATTTAATACGCAATTTTTATTCGAATTCACGCTGAGTTTAATTAGTCTTTTTCGAATTTATTCAATACGCAATTTTAATTCAAATTCACGCTGAGTTTAATTAGTCTTTTTTTGAATTTACACAATTTTTATTCGAATTCACGCTGAGTTTAATTAGTCTTTTTCAAATTTATTTATTCTTGAATACAAAATTTTTATTCGAATTTATTTATTTCATATACAATGTTAAAATAGATGCAAATAAAAACAAAAATAAAGGGACACAAGTAATAGATATAAAATCTCATTTTATTAATATAATATGTCGCGTCATTTTTCGGAGATCATCGCTATTTAATTAGCTTTGACTCACTATTTATTCACGACTTGAACTTTTAATTTTTAAAGGAAATGATAAAAAGTTCAAATAAACCATTTTAAAGATTTAGGGTTCAGGGGTTAGTTATGTTTAGGGAAGGTATTAACAGCCTAAACATTCGTAGTATTCTATGAGAACCTCTTGATTTTATTTAACTTTTTGTGCTTAAACTTGCTTGCTTTAAAAAAGAAATTAGAGTGGTGATTAAATAAAAGAAAACAGAAGGTTTTTTATTTACATTTTTTATTGATTTGGAAGGACTAGGTCCTTTGCCTACGTACCCGTGAGGGATCAAAACCTCGTAGTTCGGGGTAAAAATCGTCGTTTGATTTGTTTTGTGTTTTTTATTAGTTTTGAAAAAGTTTAAAATAAAAAGCCAAGTGGCAAAATGGAATTGGTTTGTATTTTTTATTTAATGAAAAATGACTCAAAGTAGAACGTAAAGTTGATTGCAATTTGATTAAGAAAGAAATAAAAAAGGGGATCACTTGATTGAAAATCAAGGTTTATTATGAAAAGGATTTTTTTTGTGAACTTTTGATTATTTGAAATGTTTTTGTTCTTTTTGAATATTAATTAAAACATAAAAATAAACTAACGTGACAAGAAAATAAAAACGCGAGGATTTCATTGTGACGTTGGATCACCACAAAAACCTTGGTCTATATTTTTTGCATTTTGTGAATATATAAAGCATAATAAATAAATAAAAGACACATGCGGTGGTTCTTCTCATTTATAGTTTACATTGACATAAAATACATTCTAATTGTGAATAAATAAATGACATAAATTAAATCGCTAAATGATAATAATAAATAGAAATAAAATGAAATGCATAAATGCTAACAAGTAAGAAGATAAAAGAAACTAAGAGAGATGGACAACCGAAGGGACTTTTTCCGAAGGGAGATAAATAATTAGAGGAGAGGAAAAGAATAGTTCGTCAACACAAGCTAAAGGTGGGAGAAGAGAGAAAAATTATTTGACAACTCAAGAGAACTTTTGGTGTGTTTTGAAGTGTTTGTCAAAGCCTCTATTTATAGTGCAAAATGGTTGATGAAAATAGTAAATCAGTTTAATGGAGATGATGGACAATTATGGTGAATTTTGAAAAAGGAATGTTAAAGTTGACACTTGACTTGAAATTTTTTTGGACCTTAGAGATTTTATTTTTGGACCTATTCGAAGTAATAAATAAAAACAAAATAAAATAAAAGATGGAAATAAAATAAAAACTAATAAAAATAAAAATAAAATAAATAAAAAAAGACTAATAATAAAATAAAAATGCGGACCCCAAAACGAACCAAAAATGAGGTATTTTAAAGTATCTCTCTACCGAATTTTTCTCTGAAAAGTCAGATAATATTCCGGATCAAAGGGTGTATGAATGTAGGGTCTTAGGTCAAAAATTGGGGTATGACATAATAATACGTTTACAATGTGGTAAAACTAAATCTGCTTCGTCATGCCAATAACATCTTCGTCGTACATTTATTCCTTAATAGGTGGAGTCATCTTCGTCGTACATTTATTCCTTAATAGGTGGAGTCATCTTCATCATACCAATAACATTAACAATTGACTTGAGAGCACCCAAAAATGAACCTAGAAGTTCCGGATACTCTTCTCCAAGATACTCGTACAAGACAACACCAGGATGACCCAAAATTGTTCCTCACCTTTGCACTCTTGTTGTTTAATTATACATTTAACTACCGCTTGAGTTAAAACAAAGAAAAAAACCCACAAACCCTATACCCTAAATCCTGGAGTAAAACCAATTCAAAGAAACCTCTTGAAATTTTTAAATTTTCAAAGAGGCCTCTTTCAATGAAAGGCGAATGATGAAAAACCAACATTTTTAGAAGAAAGAGGAAGAATGAGAGTAAGGAGAAGAGAATGTGAGAAAACGGTGAAGGTTGGGAGGGTTTTTATAGAGAAAAAATGTTGAAAAAATAGGTTGAATGTTGAAAAAATAGGTTGAATGATGAAAAAAAGGTTGAATGAATGATGGAAAAAGAGGTTGAATGATGGAAAAAGAGGTTGACTAATGGAAAAAGATGTCGAATGATGAAAAAGAGGTTGAATCCTAGAACAACCGTAGCGGCAATTAACTACCGTTGACCTCAGCAGCAATTAACTGCTGCCAATTTGCAGAACGGGTAGTTGACTATCGTTGGAGGCTTTTTAGAAATTTCTATGTGTTATTAGGACGTTTTGTATGTCAGAAAAGCAATTTTCTACACGGGAAACCGTTTTTTTAATATTCTATTGACATTAGGTTTTTTTTTAAGAACCTAATTAACTATCTCATGACATGATTTTTTTTTTTTTATGGATATAGAGTGGAGAAAAAAGAAAACACTAAGACTTTGTTTGGATGATCAAAGAAAGTCAAAGGAAAGAAAGAGTAAGGAAAGATTAAATGAGAAAAGAATAGAAAGTGAGGGGATTGTTTTGGTTGTTTGGTATAAAAGAAAGTGGAATAGAAAGTTGAAAGAAAGAAAGATCCATATTTATTAATTGACATGAATACCCTTGAAGACAATTATATATATAAAACATAAACATATTGTGGCTAGGTGTGAGTAGTCCAATTGTATGCCATAGAAAAATGAAACAGTGAGTTGAAAAAAATAAAGAGGAGACAACAAACGAGTAATATAGCTATAACCTATAATAAAAAAAAAAAGTAGAAAGTAAATAAAAAAACAATATAAGTTGGGGGCACTTTAGACTTTTCACACAAAAATGGTTGTTTCTCGATCTTTCCCTCCCCATCAGCGCAGAAAGGTTTTTAGGCATGGGTCCCACATTATTTTCTTTTCTTTTTAGTTGTTCCCTTGAACCAAACTGTGGAACAATTTTTGGTTTCCGTGGTTTCCATCCACAACCAATCTTTCCTTCCTCAATCTTGCAAACCAAACATAGTGTAAGGCATGATTGTAGGGAACATGCGCCCCAGTTAGTTCCTTATGAGAAGAAGACTAAGACGAGCATGAATAGCTCTAAGAGTTAGGGCATCCGCACAATTGTCTGCTTGACGACGAATATTAGTAATCTGAATATAGTGTATGCTAAGAGGTGGATAAAAGAGAAGACCTTGTTATAAAGAGGTTGGAGACGAGGTATAGTAGTAAACCGATATTAACGACATGAGTTGAGTTAATTTTAAGGATGACATTTTACAACTAAAGAAAACATCTCATAACTCATCAATTAAGACATTTCCTGCTCTAAGAGTTGCATAAAAAAAATCCTTCATAGATTGACCATGATTATTTCTAATGAGCAACCATAAGCAGATTGTCCATGAATGTAGGATCAATATGTGTTAACTTACACAAAACCATAAGGATGCTTTATCTAATGAGTATTACGCCTAAGTATATTTTCATCAGGAGACCACCTAAGCTTTTAATTAGGTCCCTCCTGAACTTTTAAATAATGTTAATTAACTCCCTAAAATTTAAAAAAATAATATTGTATTTGGTCCTAGATTCAGGGACTTAATTACAAATTATTTAAAGGTTTTGGAACCCCATTAAAATCTTTTTAGTTTAAGGACCTAATCATAAACTACTAACAAATTCACATATTCAATTACATGTGTTTTAGTTTAAAAATCTATTTAAAAATTCTCAATTAATTTAGGAACCTATCGAGTAATTAAACATTTTAATAAAGTATAACTAAAATAAATCCAATATGAGCATTTTTTTAAGCGAGATCTGATATAAGATTTGTTTTGAACGGGATCAAATCGAAGTTTGCCTCATAAAGTATCTATCCTTGGGTACATTAAAAACCGAGAAATTTTCACCAAATCTTCCGGTCAGCATGCCTATAAATAGAAACTCGCTCCTTAAAAAGGTAAGCATTTCATTGACTAAAATGTTGGAGTGCTTGTAAGTACATCCCACTAAACTGTCTAAGACCATCGCCGCCATTAATGTCTACCTTCCGCCTTCTTCAATCTCCCGACCAGATCAACATTGAATAATAACACAATACAATAAGAGTTAAATTAAAATCATACTATAAAAACTGTTTTCACTTAACTTAATTGTCAACCATGAGAACCTAACAAATCTCTTAGAAAACCTTGATGTCCAAGGTGTTCTTCAACATTGATGACTATGGCATCTAATACAAAAGCAGCTTTTAAATAGTTTATTTGGATTTGTATCCTAACATAACTTTTTACCTTCTTTCAAATTATTAACATAACTTCGTACCTAAATACTTACCAGAGTTTATAAAAATAGCTTTTGAAATGTTCATGAAATATTTTTGACCTATTTTAGTAAGATCTTTAAGGTAGCTTATGAAATTGAAAAATGTTTATTACATAATTACTTTTTTTTTAAACTCGGTATCTGATCCAATGACTGACTAATCCGAGGGGACCAATCCTACCGTCCATTTGTGGGGCCCTGTTAAAATCAGTATGGACTTGCCCATCAAAATTGACATCAGAGGGAATCGAACCTGGACTTGCCCATCAAAATTGACACCAGAGAAAATCGAACCTGAGACCTTGAGAGGAGCACGCTCCAAAATCCTAAGTCAACCATTAGTTCAACCCCAAATGAAATATTACATCATTACTTGATGAAATAGGTTAGCTAAATCCTCTAACAATATAATTATGTACCAGCATAAAGCTATAAACGATCATAGTTGCATTTCAGACATGATAGAAAATGATATTAAGACAAACTAGTATAGTGTAACATCTATAGGGTTATGACTAATTGTGACATAATTATTATGGTAGTTGACTAATGATTTTGACCACTCAAGAAGAGAAAAGACCAAAAAGAAGTGATAGTTGAGAAGCATGTCCCACTGTCTACAAAACCCTGTGGCCAAAACCTCACCAAAGGCAGCTTCTGTTCTATTTCAAAGGGGTTGTTGTGCTTCTTAAAATGACAACCATTTTTTATATGTATTCATTTAACCTACAATGGTACATATTAGAACGACCAAGACAATTTTGTGAGAAATTTCCTGATGTTAATACTTTCTGAATTTCTCTGTTTCCATTCACAGAAACAGAAGGACCGGTCCTTTTTGACATTTTGTCCCTAAATGTATAGAAAACAAAAATTTAGTAGCTGTTTCTCAACTACTACTCATTTTCCACTCTGCTATATCACATGTGAACTATTATGGCTTTCATATTACATATAATCTCTATCGTTATTTATGCGTCATATTTTAATCTTATTGATGCGTCATACTTTAATCTTATAGTTGTAGATCGATGTTTAGCCAATGACAGAACCTACCTAAGGAGACTTTTTTTCATTTGAATTGGGAATTTATTTTTTAACACATGAAATGATTTTTGTTTATAGCAGAGTAAACCATCAATTTTGTCCTTAAATTTGTGCGGCAATGTCGTTAATAACACTATTGTATCTAGATGTATCAAGATTATAAATGTTATGTTAAGTGTATTTTTTATTGGTAATTTTAGAATATCAAATGACTAACATAAGACATATATTTGTGAGGATCAAATGCATCCGAGTCATGCCACAAACATTGACAAATGACAATGTATGATAAATCAGAAGGACAAATCTCCCAAATTCGCAAGTCCAAAGACAACGCAACTTCATTCTTAACAAGTCAATCTGCTCCTTAATTTCCTTCCCTTAGTGTGTGACAAAAAGAAATTGACCATTACCTCGACACAAATCTTTGGATGGTATCAATACTCGGCGCAGATGAAAGAGATGGATGATAGTAGAAATAAGCTCCAATAAAATTTTAAAATCAGACTCAATAATCACTCTTTGAAGCCCTTATCCCAATTCCCAAGCAAGATTGATGGCATTAAGGATAGCTAATAGTTCAGCTATCATGTTGGAAGCAAAACCATCTTATGAGGATACCATCTTAATGAGTGAACTTTATTTTGGAAAAACTTGACATGTAAAAATAATTTTGAACTTATGAGATAAATGATTACCTAGAATGCTAATATTATATTTTTATCAATCAAAACTTGTTTTTGGCTTAGAATCAAATTTCAATAAGTAAATTATACACAAGGTTAATTAACTTGTTACAATTCAATCATGTAAGTTTGGATAAGCCATTGAGCAATAGTACAATAGTTTTTGTAAACGTGTCCTTGATCAGTTCATGGTGTTGTTCTATCTGGACCTACGTGCGATAGAAGCCTATTAATATAGGTCAATAAAATAGCTCGTGTACATACAATACATTACAATACAAAGGCAACATGCTACGTAGTACGTACGAATGCAGCGCGGGAAGGAGCGTTCTACAATGATTAATGTAAATCAACGTACAAACACGATTCATTTACAAATTTGGCATTTTCCTACTGTATCCAAAGGCACATAGAGTGTGTTTATTTTAGAAGAAAGTGTGGGAATAGAGGAATTGGAGAGAAGAAATTTCTTTTGTTTGGTGAGTGATACTCCTGAATTAAAAAGGTGAGGGCTCCACCAAAATCTATGTCTCTCCATGGATGAGAAGAAATCATTGTTTACAATACCTATTGTTTTTATTTTTCATTTATGAAGAGCTAACAATACTCTTTTTCGTTGATAGTCATTATAATTTTCACTTTTTTATTAGATAAAATTAATGTGAGTCTCATTGCATTATAAAGAGCAGACTTTTACAAATTCAAACTCACATTGATTTCACACGATAAGAGATTAAATGTTGAAAGCAGAGTGTTTTTAACATTTATTTCTTTGATGATTTAAAAATTGGGTGATATGGAGGTGGATATTTATGAAAATTCAATCTTTTTTTCTTTTCTCTAATCCATGATTTCATCTCACATTCTTTTATTTCAAATATTGCATCAAATCTTCTTTATTTTTCGCTTCTTTCTCTCTTTTCACTTTCTTTTCAACTAGTTTTATAGTACACAAGTGAATCAAGTTTAACATTATGCATAAGCTAATTTTAATCATTTGATCAATATATTCCACCATTATATATAAATGAAATATAGTTTATTGATCCAAAGATGAAAAACAAACTTGTATATGATACAAAATGTGCACATTAGACAAAATCTTTCTTCCCACAACCACACATGAGTTGCTAAGCTCAAGAGCTTGCCAAATGCGTTAATGCTAAGTTGACCTGCATCTTAAACCTCTGCAGTCAATTGTAAGATTAATCTAACGGTTGAGATCAATACCATCAAGCATTGAATACCAACCTGATTTGAGCTGATGCTATAGTTATTAGGTAGCTAGCTTATTTTGAATCTGGAGTATGATGCTATCAATTATGTTACATGTATCTTGGCCGTATTTACACAAGATGCATTCCTTGATTCCCATTAAACACACACAAAACTTACTAAAGATACAAAGGTGCAAACAAGTTATTGGCTAAACACTATACAAAACTCACACACTACAAGATTCTGAGTTTAAACCCTGATGAATGTGTAGTAATATCAGCATTGTCAAATGAATTAGGTCTTTGTTTGAAAAAAAATGAATTAGGTCTTATGGACTTAACAAATGTGATTGGTTGTGTAGTGGAGGAATTAATTTTAGTTAAAAGTGATTTTCGCTAAAAAGATTTATGTTTGGATGCATTCGTATAGAAGTGAATTGAACTATAAATTTGTATGTGAAATCAAAATGCTACAAATCATAGCTTCCAAGAAAATCAATTATGGAGGCACAATCAATTCTACTCGACATGTATCAAACATGTTAAAATTAATTCCCGATCTTCATAATCAACTATGATCCCTTTAGAACCAAAACCAAACATAGACTTATTATAAATTTTCTTATTTCTCATTTATTGAGACCGAGGTAGTATTAAATTGTACTCCATGCGGTCCTATTTACAAAAAACAATTGACTTTTTAGATACATTGAACAATTTATGTATTTGGTCTATGACCTAAACCAAATATAAATTATTCAATGTATCTAAAAAAATCAATTGTTTTTTTGTAAAAAGGACCAGAGGAAGTAGTATATTAGCTCCTTGAGATTTCAGGTTCCTAATTAAATACATGGAAAAGGGTTGTTATTTTATCGAAACGAGGAAAAGTGTTGCCTAAACTATACAATCATAAATCCAATTTGTAATCAAGAGAATCACAAATTTAGCCAGTACTTCTAAAGATACGAGAAAGCACTGTAAGATAACTACCAAATTTGACTCTCAAGCAGACTCATCATATCACCAAAAATTATTATTATTCGGCATGAATATAGCTGTCACTTTGAAAAATCCCTCATGCTTGTGGACTATGGTAAAATCATCATAACCATGGCATCATGCATCTGATACATATAGCGAACCATAACCAACTCAAAGTGATAAAAGCAACAAAAAAAAAAAAAAAAGACAGGACCACAGTGTGAAGTGGGAACAAAGTAACATCCTCAAATCAAAGGTTTACCCAATTATGGGCAGTCATTTTCAGAACAAAAATTTGTCTACACTACTGGTGACCTGTCTTTACCTTTTGATCATTTTTGGGTATTGGATGGTGTTTTATTGAGTCTAGAAAAACCCATTTTCTTTCATTCTTAATGGCAATCTATGTTGTCAACATAGCTCTCAATTATCACTTTCCTAACATGATATTCAAACAAGAATCATTAAGATTTGGACTTCAAAGATAATTCATTTTCTTCTAAAAATGAAGAGTCAAGTACCAGATCACAGCTGGTTGAAAACTCAACTTAATGCATTATTTTCCATCTACATCTTGTGCTAAATGCATTTTCTATTTTGACAAATTTATTTTAGCTCAAGTTTCCTAAGATAGCACTGATAGTAGCTTGGTATTTTTTTTAATCATATATAGTTTTTTATTTGTACCCACTGACAATGAAATTTTATAAAGTCCAATGTCATCTTTAATGTCAAACTGCAAAATTGAGTCATTTGACCATAAGATTCTAAAATTTATTGAATACACACTTCTAACTTCAATTATTTTTCCTATAAAAGTTAATGAGTGCAAGGGATGAATATAGGACCAAGAATGCAGAAGTGAACAACTTTGACGCCAAAATTGCATTTGAAGTAACATACAAGAACTTATGAGGTTAATAATCAAAGCTCATCAATCCTTGTGTGTAGCTAAGAAATTAATATCTAATTCAATAGCAAAGGAAATGGCTCATATGTAGATCAGACAAAACTAATTGGAATAGGTATTATCTGTAAAAATGGTAAAAGATTGGGTTCCATATCCATGTGAGACTCTGCTCATACCACCCACACTCCATAAGATAACCAGATTCCCTACGATATAGGATCACACATTTACAAGCGTTCGATAAGAGCAGTGCTATTTTAAGCAAAAACTATTATCATGAATCAATCGCAAATCAACTATGAGCATTGATCTTCTATTAAACGGAAAACATGGGTGGAGGAAGTAAAAATATAGAGGAGCACTACAGTTACCATTTCTCTGTCGTGATGTAATCGTGAAAACTATTTCGCTACAAATAGCATTTTCCAGTTGACAATCTTAGCCGGTAAAATTCAAGATCAATAGCTTAAATCACAGATTCATAAAATCTGTTCTAACGAACCTCAAACATGAATTTCAATTGTACGGTCGAAATCAATAACTACACTATGCAGTTACATTGGGGAATTTGCATCCCTCCCTCCATAAGGTATAGGATTTAGAGAAGTAAAAGAAAGATTGAAATTTTATCTAATGCAACTCTAATTAATCAGAAGATGCAGTGCTAGAAGAAACTACAAGTACTTCCAAGACCTAGAAGGACAACATATTTTCTTATTGGGTTTGGTTTGACATTGTAGAAGAGTTTCATTACTTTATCTTAAGTTATTACTAAAGACATTTGACCTATCATTGAAGATTAGTTAGCACCTAACAAATTTCATATGCAGATCCTACACTTCATGAACAGCAGAGATATCTTATTCCAAAAAAATGAACAGCAGAGAGATTGGCATATCTGATAACTGATAAGCAAAAATAATCTCAGGTGTGCTTATTGACAAAAATGTGTAAGATGAGTAAGATGAGTAAGATGAGTAAAAGTTGCAGCTGATAGATAACTCACGGGTAGAATTACAAGTTCACAACTCATCTTTCTACTCAATATCAGATCCCTGCACCACCTTAAACAACAAAGTGGATGAAGGAATCTCAGCCTCTGCCTCATTCCATTCATCTTCAAATGTTTGGCTAGAAATGTATATAATAACTAGAACATAATGTAATTGGATTTCAATTTCCATAACATAACAGCCACCAGAATTATGTGAAAGAGAGCTACCACATTTGAAGTAAAAATACTAACATTGTTCATCATTATCATCATTAATTAACGAGGGCTATGAAGAACATCAATAGACACGCGATTAACCGAAGGCAATCGCATCTGCTGGTCTTGAGCTCTGCTCCTCTTGAACATCGGCTGCAGTGAAAGCGAAACCGACGATGCTGCAGTCCATGAATCATTTGAGCTATCACAACTGAAAGATGCATCAATGACACCACCCGGACTACTTGGTTCAGATACGCGCTTACGTTTCTGGTGAAGACTGTAAATGCCATCATCGCAAACTAATAACTTCAGCATAAGTTTGTAGCACTGATTAACTTGTTCCTGTAAAATCAAATCATCACCAAACTTTTCATTTCACTTATATTCATCAAACCAACATCAGATTTGGAAAATTCAACAATTATTGGCAATGTAGAGGAACAAAAACAGTTAAATTAAATGCACAAACCTCACTAATCTTTAGTAAACCCAAGAGTTGTTCAATGTACTCAGTTGCATTAAATGGTTCAATCTCTTTAATTACATGGATCATTGTAGCAGCAGCCAATGTAGAAGGAAGATAACTCATCATAACCCTTGAATCTGACAACAACAGTGACATTGAATAAACATAAGTACCATTAGTCTTAATGGCATGTCTCTGATTCAGTTTAATAATAAAATCCAGTACAGTATCATATTTATTAGCATCAATAATCAAATCTTATTATCACTTACCAACAATGACATGAAGAAGAACCTTCTCACAACGCCACATAAACTCCCAATGCAAACGGCTCTTCAAACCAAGTCTTCTAACAATGTGTTCAAAGAATGAAATTGGTGTCACTGGAAGCATCCTCCATTTCAATGTAGATAACACCAAAAGCTCCATTCTTTGTATAGTTTTAGCTTCAAACACAAATCTAGATTCCTCAACCTAACAAAAAAAATAACACAAAAAAAAACATAAAAATTAAATAAAAAAAACAAACCCATCAACATTAAAACATCAAAAAACAAAACTTTATGGCATTTCAACAAACACATAGCCTACTTGATTAACATACTTGAAAATCCAAAAGAAGTGGCACATGGGTTTCTTCCATTTTAGCAGCAAGAGACAAACAAGCAACAGCAGTAAGCTGAGTCATCCAAGGCTTATCCTTTTGAAACTTCAAACTAGTAACGAATCTATCAAAGTAGTTGACAGCAAGAACAGTGGTCAAAGTAGAAAACCCATAATGAGCACAAACTCTAGAAACCCAATTCACACCTTCAACACGAGACTCATTCAAAGATCCATCAATAACAAAATCATCATTAATCAAATGGGTTTCTTTCTCTTTCATGATTAACGAAAGAACTTCATCGTCTTCCCAAAACATATCATTGTTGAACAAAATCGATAAAGATTGAAGCTTTGTAGGAGATGGGTCGTTGGTAATGGTTTCGGAATCGGTGAGGGATTCATCTTCGAAGGTGGTTTGTTCTTCACAGAGAAAGGAAGGAGATTGAGGTTGAGACATCTTCTATGGAGAAGATGAAGAGAAAAGGTTGTTTCATTGTGAGAAAGGGAGAGAAAGGAGAGACATTTTCAACTCTGCAAACGTTTGTGTTTGTTTTTTTCTCTCACTGGAGTTTTTGTTTTTTGTTAGGGGAGTGAGATTGAAGATGATGAATGGAGTGAGTAATGAAAACAAAGGGTTTTATCACGCTTGTCCTTTTCTTTTCTACCTTTACTCTCAACAACAAAAAAATAAAAAATCACCTATGGTTGTTTAATAATGTTATTACAATTTTGATTTGATTTGATTAATTGAAATCAGAAACAGGCTGTTTACCGCCTAGGGAAGGAGATGGAGCGTTTACGGCCCAAAGACAAATGATTTCTGCTCTTCCCACGGTTACACTCGCGCCCTGCAACCATTCTGAAAATACTCTTGCGTTAGTTAAGTAACACAAGTGTTAAACTTTGTGTTACTTAACTAACGCTGCATGAGTTAACTAGTGCATCATTAGTTAACTCACGCTACGTGTTGTCTTAAACAAGGCAAAACATCTCATTTCCTCATTTCTCATCTAAAATAGCATGTCCTCCCGCTCCTCCTCAACCTCGACTAATTGTACACACGCACCTTCGAATCCTTCTTTTTACTAGAATCATCACAACTTAATTCGAATTCACGCTGAGTTTAATTAGGCCTTTTTTCAATTTTTTTTAATACGTAACTTTATACGAATTTATTCAATACGCATAATTCACGCTGAGTTAAGTGATGTATAGTGACTACTTTTTTTAATTTATTTACTATATTCAAATTATTTTATTTACTTTAATCTAAATTATTTTATTTACTTTATTCTAAATTATTTTATTTACTTTATTCAAATTATTCGCAATGTCACAAGTGTCTTTCGTCTGTCTTTTTCACAAGTTTTTTTTTTGTTTTTTGTACACTTGTGACATTGTGGTTGGCCAATGTCACCAACCGCAATGTCACACAAGTGTTATCTAAGGTACTATAGTATATGTCTCAACCTCCAAGTATTGATATGATGACGTAGGTTTGCGATTTTAAAGTGTGTCTCTTTTAAGGTTTTAGATTTAAATCTTTTAGGTGTTCACAATTTTTGTGATGGATCGATCCATATAGGGTTTGCCCTTGCTTAAAGTCGAGCCTTCGTTACTGGACAGTGAGATTGGTCCACCTGGGTAGTTAGTCATTGGATTGAGTACCGATTTACGTGTTAGATATGAACCCTGATTCTTGAATTTCTTGCTATCACATATTTGTACAACTTTACACATTAAGTAATATTTGTCATTGATTTGACATTTGACAGTTCAGATTACATAGACAATTTCACATGATCAAACAAACTTATTTGTGGAGTTAGATCGAACAACCTAGAATTGTATTCTTGTCATGCAATTCAAAGTTATAACGGATAATCCATTTTCATGTAGTCTCTCGTAAATGGCAACTTCAATACAAGTAATCATATCTCCATAGTATTTAAGTACTCGTACTCGTGTCTGTTACATGCAGTTTAAATAAATTATGGGTATTTTTTTTTATAAATATCCATGAATTTACATTAAACATATAATGAGTTTTTTTTGCAAATAACTTATTTGTTTACATTGAAAAATACATTAATGGTCTATTTTGTATACAATCAATTATAAATAAAATTAACTTTTTAAAACGTGTTGTGCCCAACTTTTTTAAATAGTTATTGTCAATTTTTATTTTCTTTGTTATTGCTTTAATTTACATTTCATGTAAGTCAAAATTATAGTGTTTTTTAACATATTAGTTAAGTTTAGGTTAAATTTGGTTTTAGTCTATAGAACGCTCTCGATTTTTAAGTTAAATTCCTTATAGTTTTTTTAATTTTAGTCCTTAATTTGCTCTTATCAAGATTAAATGACCAAAAACACCCATTGTTTAGGAAAAGATTGAATAATTTTTTTGTAGTGACGAAACTTAAAAAGTTATAATTTATTGGACTAAAATTAATTTTTTCTTTAAATTTAATATGTTGATTTTAAAAATATTTTATTTTTTCTTTAAATTTAGCCTTTGCATAAAATTTATGTTAGTTTCGCCGCTGAGGAAAGGTGATAGTTACGTGAACCGGTTAATCAAATACAGAGCATGATTGGAGGGTGATCCAATCTCTTGAAGATGGCGTGTAACTCCTCTTTCGATTACATTTATCATCGACTCGACCATCTTCTCCTGTTTAACTTGTCTTTTTTCTGGTCTTTCTCTTTGTTTTTTTTTCCTTTTCAAAGCAGTAATTTTTGTAAGAAAAGATTAATCGAAACCAATTAAATAAGTGTGTTTTTTATACGGTAGACATTGTACGAAAGGGTATTGGTAGCATGAAACGTGGGGTTTTCGTATCATTATTTTATGCTCGATGCGATTGTTGTTGACGTTGGATATCCCCAGCGGTTGGATGAAGATTATTGTTACGTATGGATATGAGCATGCAGTAGTATAACAGGGAACCATAAAAGCGTTGACCCCGTGTAGGAAAGGACGTGTATGATGCCAGGTTTCTTAAAGATAAATTGCTCTTCTTTTTTGACTACGGGTAAAAAAAAATACTCATAACTATTTCATGTGAATTTATTTAATAAATCTAAAGAAAAATTGCTCTTCTTCTTTTTTGACTAGTAAAAATACTCATAAGTATAACCAAGTTTTTTGGGTTCCGGTGGCAAGGAGCTCATTCCAAGGACGTACCTGGGGAATACCAGGTTCGATTCCCAGAGAGAACAACGTTTGACCAGTGCGCATGCCTCTACGCACAAGCCGGATCAGTCGCCCACCTTTGGTGGGTCGGAAACCGGTGCGAAAGCCACAAAAAAAATACTCATAAGTATTTCATTTCATGTGAATAATTTTTTTAATAAATAGAGCTTTTTGTTTTGCTAATAAAATCTTTAGAAAAGTTATTCTAAGAAAAAAAGTTTAGATAATTGGAACTTCATTATTTCCCGGAAGATTTGGTGTTTTTTATTTTATTTTTCATAGACAAATATTAGTAAATATTGTAGTTGTTAGTTTAGTTTTTTTTTCCTGAGTTTTAAATCTAAAACATTTGATTTTTTAATCTTTTAACTTAAACTAATTTAACTATCCAACACTCGTAAAAGACCTCATAGTTGAATTGAATATATATTATTGTAAGATATAAATCAACTCTTATCAACCCAACCATTATTGATTGATAATAAACAAACCATTTCTATAGTTAATTAAAACTACTAGTTAATTTTAGGTTTAAATGAGTTTTTCTCTCTTCAAACATAACATTTTTTGTTTTAATCTTTTGAAAATATTTACCGAAGATACTGATTTAGGGGTTTTGAGGCTGAGGCAGTGACGGAGCCACGTTTGGGTGAGGGGATCCACCTGCATCCCCTCGTTTTTTTAATTTCTACTAAATAATATTATTTGTTTATAGGTTTGCACATCTTGAATTATTATTCTTGTACCTCCTAAGACTCTCTCCACACTCTACTTTTTAGGTTTTAAACACTGATGACATTATTATAGATGACAATCATATCATACCTTATTGCTTTTATAGACTGACTATTTTATTTTTATTTAATGTTGGTAATTTGTTGTGTACGCACATTTTTTTATTTAATATAGGTAATTGGTGTTTCATTGTGAAGTTTTTTTTCTTCAACAAAATGTAAAAAGAACACGGTCGTCTTGAACTTATTTGTAATCCTTAATTAATTATAAATATATCATAGAAAATGCTAACAAATGTCCTTAGGGTATTGTTTAAGCATCTAAAAGTAGTAATTTTAACATGGAAAATTTTCTAATTATGACTATTATATGTGTTTGACTTGTATATTTAAGATGAATTTTTTTTTATAGGTTCCTTAAACAATCTCTTTAGGGCACTTGTTAACAAGACCCATATATATTAACATTTATAATCTTACAACATTTATCTTTAAATATTTAACTTTATATTGTCTCTAAATAGGCAAACAACAATGTTGGCCTCTAATATGTGAGACACTCTTATCGTACTCCCTAACTTTATCGAAATTGCAAACACATCCTTAATGCATCTTTATTTTAGCAATTTTATAGATTAAACTGAACAATGAAAAAACATATTCTAGGATAAAATTGAATATCTAAAAAGTTATTCGATAATCAAAACTACTAATAAAAAAGGCATTTATGATCCTTAGAAGAAGAAAAAAAAGACATTTATGATTGTATTTACAATTTCGATACATTTAGAGATTTGATAGCGACACACACATTAAAGATAAAAATTCGAAAGGTCAAAATTTTGAACCCCCTAACCCAGGGTCTTGGCAACGCCACTGGGCAGAGGTATGCATTCGGTCTGTCCATTTGTATACTTCGGCATCATTATTATCGTTATTTTTGGGAGCTTTACTTTATGGGTGTTCCGTATATTTGCGGCACTTTTTTTTATTTATTTCTCTGTTTTTCCGCGAGTGTTTTGCGTCTTGCAATTACTTGTCGAGTATAAAATTTGCAATTTCAAAAAAAAATCTTTTGAAAATATATTTTATTGTTTTTTGTTTCTTCAAGCCAACTCTTATTTTTTGGTTTTGGGTATTTTGTTTTAATTCTTGCAAAGTTTATTAGTATAAAAACCGATCATTGTAATATTATACGATAGTTGATATGAGTTCTTTAGAATATCGATAAATATTATGAGAATCAGTTTTAATATGAATAATTTGTCGATGACTAGGACAAAATACTAAGGACTAAAAATAAAAAGCAAAAAGTGATATATTTATTTAGTATATAACTGTCTTTTCATCAAAGATAATTCATTACAAAGAATGATGCAAAATTTAACATTGCCCTCTTGTGTGGCTAGTTGTAATCTGAATAAAACGGTTTATCACTTATTCTTTGATTGTCATGTCTTTAAAAGATTATGGATGAATGTTTTATCTTATTTAGAAATTACATGTGTGTTGACAAATAATTGTTGTCATGGAGCTCAACTCATATGTTTGGTTTCTCAATGAGTAAATGATTTGTTTTATGTGATTTGGCCGTCATGCATTTGGTCTATTTGGAAGCATGGTAACTAAGTGGTGTTTGATATTCAAGATCTTTAACTCATACACCTTTAAATATGGTCAAACTTTTTGTATAGTCATGAATAAACTCTAAGTCTAAAGATATTTTTCTTAATGATTTCTATCAATAGCACACTCAATCATTCATATGTTTAGAAGTGACTTTATTTGTAATTTGATTTTTAGTTTTGCTATTTGTTTGTTTTTGAGACATCATTGTTATGGTATTGTTCTTGTTAACTTTGTAACCCTTTATCTTAGCCCTCCTTGTACTTTAATTGTTTGTGTTTAATTTATTACTTTTTCCGTCTCAAATTAAGTGAGTTATTTGTTCATTTTATACATATTAAGAAAAATGTATCAAAGTGGAATATATTGGATTCAGAATGATGAAAACAATATTAATTAGAGTTATAATTAAAAATAAATATTGCATTGAAAAGTGAAATGAGTCGATTATTTTAGGACAATATTTTTTACGAAATGGTCACTTATTATGAGAATGAGAAAATATCTTTTTAGCATTAAAAAGACGATATATTTGAACCCATAATATTATATATAATTGAATCTTGAAAGTAAAACAAAAAAAATATATGAGATTGAATTGTAGTGAGTGGCGGATCTTGACATAAATTTTAGAGCGTATCATACTTACAATAAATATTAACTTTTAATGTAAAGAACAAATTCGCATTTTAGTTTAGCTGTAAGATTGCTAGATTTTATCTCATGTGTAGAGTTTGATCATTCTCATCATATCTTTCGATAATTTTATAGTTATGTCTAATCCCTTCTATCTTAAAAGGATGTTTCCAATATCAATATTCAATTGATTGCCTAACTTATGAGTAGTATTTTCGGTTGAACAAACTGCTGTGATGTGTTTAGGGGTGGATAAAAAATTAAAAAAATCGCACTAAATTATTGAATTGGACTGAATCAAACAAAACAAAAACTGAATCATTACTAACAGTTTTTGTTGTGAATTCGATGAAAAATCACATCAACAACAAAGTTGATGTGTGAAGCAAGTAATATCAAGCAACCAAAACAAAGTGTATGAAACAATTATAAACACAAGTCAAAAGTAGAAAACAACGAGAGAAAGAAAAGAGAGAACACAAAAGAATCTGTTTACCTAGTTCGGTCCAAATTGACCTAGTATGAGGGAGAGAGCAACCCTCCATTTCACTATAATGATGAGTAACTTTACAAAAGAGATATCAATGGGTTACAAGAATAAGTCTCCCGTCTAATTCTACCCAAAGCTCCAATCTCTCCCCGTGACCAAGAAACTCAATCCTAATAGTGTTTCCCAAGGTGAATCAACCCTCAAACCCTAGTATTTGTTGCCAAGAGACAAACTTTATACAAACCCTAGTTCTATTGTTGTCTTTCTAAACCCTTGTTTCACCCCCCTCTATCTCCAGGTTTACTCTGAAACAATGCCTATATTTATAGTAAAAGTAACCCTCATAAAATTGTAACAAATTTGACCCAAAAAATACGTTTCTGAAAAATACTGTCACGCAAAATCGGGCACCGAATTCCTCCATTCAGACGCCAGTTTTTTACGAACCAGAAGCCTCCAACAGGCAGCCAAAATCGGGCCCCAAACTCCATAAATCGGGCGCTGATTTTGGTCTTCCACCAAACTTCAATTTTGCACTCCAAACTCCAATTTTGAGTCACTTCTACAACAATCTCCACATTGACTCTAAATTAGTGACGATGCCAATTTAACGTCAACCACCTTGCCGCTCTTTCCCTTGCTTCCCACTACACTAAGTAGCTCCACAAGTTTACACCTAACCTCTTCAACGATCAGAATGCCTTCCGTCTCTTGAAGATTCTTGCATCCAACTACGCTAGGAATTTTAGGTAGTTCCACAAGTGCACACTTTAACCTCTTCAGCCATTTGGATGTCTTCCGCCTTCTCGAAGATCCTTGTATCCAAACCACACTAGGAATTTCAGGTAGTTCTACAAGACTATACCATAACCTCTTCAATACGGAACATCTCCCGCTTCCTTGAAGATCTACTTGTGCCCAATCACCCTTGGCTTTTAGGGTAATCCACAAGTACACACCTTAACCCCTTCAGCCATCAGAATGTCTTCTGCCTTCTCGAAGGTCCTTGAAGTCCAACTACACTATGAATTTTAGGTAGTTCCACAAGCATTCACCATAACATCTTCAACACAAGACATCTCCCGCTTCCTTGATGATCACCTTGCATCCAATCACCCTTGGCCTTTTTTTAGGGTAATCCCGCAAGCCGTGCTATACATTCTTCAACCTCCGGAATGCCTTCCTTCTTCATGAAGAAATCCCTTGCTCACCACTAGAGCATAGCACCCAAGGTCCTCCATAGTCGTATCACTACCGGTGTGTTCAACTCCACCTCAAGCTGAGCGTACTCTATTTAAACTAGCAAATGCGTACATCCCACTATGTCTTCAACCTTGAAACTCCACCTCAATAGGTAGATCATGAGTATTGTTGCCTCCGCATCTCCAAACCATGAGTGTTCTTACCACTGCCTCTCCAGCTGATGTTGAGTGTTTAACATCTCTCAAGACGACCACCACTCGACTAGGCATCATTCTCAAGGTGAGACACATCACCTTCTTCATCCTCCAAACAACACCACACCATCAGAGCACCCGCATCCATAGGATGCACCTCTATGTTCTTCATATCATCAAGGATTTTGTTGAACTCCACAAGTTGCTCCATGATGGCCTTTGACTCTACCATCTTGAATGAGTAAAGTTGTTGCTTTAGGAATTGCCAATGAGCCAAAAACCTTGTCATATACAAATATTCGAACTTCTACCACATCGATGTCGTGGTTGTTTCCTTCGCTACTTCTCTCAAAACTTTATTCCCGAGGCACAAGAAAACGTCACTCCTGGCCTTGTCCACGATCTCAGTCTTCTCCGCTCGTGACATGGTGACCGGTAACACACCTTCACCCTTCAAAGCTTTCTCACACTTTTGTTGTATTAACACCGCTTCCATCTTTACCTTCCATAACCCAAAATCGTTATCTCCGGTAAAATTCTCAATATCCCACTTCGAACCCATGGTACTTGATTATCCTCTGATCCTTGCCCCATGGTGGGCGCCAATTGTTGTGAATTCGATGAAAAATCACACCAATAACAAACTTGATGTGTGGAGCAAGTGATAATCAAGCAATCAAAACAAAGTGTATGGAACAATTATAAACACAAGCCAAAAGTAGAAAAAAAACAAGAGAAAGAAAAGAGAGAACACAAAAGAATCTGTTTACCCAGTTCAGTCTAAATTGACCTAGTCTGAGGGAGAGAGCAGCCCTCCGTTTCACTATAATGATTAGTAACTTTACAAAAGAGATGTTAATGGGTTACAAGAATAAGTCTCCCGCCTAATTCTACCCAAAGCCCCAATCTTTTTCCGTGACCAAGAAACTCAATCCTAATAGTGTTTCCCAAGGTGAATCAACCCTCAAACCCCAGTGTTTGTTGCCAAGAAACAAACTCTATACAAACCCTAGTTTTGTTGTTGCCTTTCTAAACCCTTGTTTCAGCCCCCTCTATCTCCAGGTTTACTCTGATACAATGTCTATATTTATAGTAAAAGTGACCCTTATAAAATTGAAACAAATTTGACCAAAAAATACGTTTCTGAAAAATACTGTCACGCAAAATTGGGCCCTGAATTCCTCCATTCTGACACCAATTTTTTACGAACCAGAAGCCTCCAACAGGCAGCCAAAACCGGACCCCGAACTCCACAAATCGGGCGTTGATTTTGGTCTTCCAGCAAACCTCAATTTTGCACTCTAAACTCCAATTTGGAGTCACTTCTACAACAGTTTTGGAACTTAACTGAAACAATTCAGTTTGGTTTCAAACAGTTCAGTTCGGTTCAGAACAGTTTGGTTCGATTTTACCTTCTAAAATTCGTGTTTTTTTTTGGTTTTTTATATATTTTTTTCAATGGTACCAATAATAACAGTTCGGTTCAATTCAGTTATTTTGAATTTATCAAACAGTTCAGTTCGGTTCAGTTTTCATCATGAACCAAACCATGCCCACCCCTAGATGTGTCAAGTGTAAATTGAAGTTTTGGATTGAACAAAAGATTTGAGATTGAACAACATATAAACGAGAGAACTCATAAACTCAATGACTTAAAATTTTAGATGGAGATGTTGTGTTCAAACTCACTTTGTAGCTGCTCTTAACTCATTGTGATGATCCAACCCGGTTAGGCTCTCCCTCATTTCATCAACAATTGTATCAGAGCTTGTTCGACTTGACAGAGAAGCGAGAGAGATTCCTAATGTTGAATCACAAAAATAGAGAATCTCACATTTAAGGGAAAGATGCTTTAATCTATCAAGTGTGAATTAAAATATCACATTCGATTGGAAAATCACTATGGAAGCTGATTAACATTAATATTTTTTTTTTTAAGAAATGGTTAACATTAATATTGTCATGTTGGATTTCGGGCTGTGATAGAAATGGTAAACATGAATTAATGCTGTAAAATTAACAGACCAACTTAAAGCTCAAAATTAAATTAAAAACCAAAAAGGTTAGGTAATTGATTATGTTGAATTGATTTAACAATTGACTAGGTATTGGTGAAATGACACGCTGTAAGTGTAAAGTGTAAATCTCAACAATTCTCTAGATATTAGTCAGAAAACAATTCACTGGATATTGGTGGCATGAAGTGACATACTAGTAGTAAGCTATAAACATGTAACCAATGTCATTGAAGACCAAATCATATTAATATTTTTACTTCTCTAAAATATATATATATTAATCTTTTCACTAATTACTCCAATTTTAACAACCCTACAAACAAAGTGGTTTTTTATTACCGAAGTTTAAACTCTAAACTTTGCATATATTATACAATTTTTCTACCAATTGAGTTAAGTTAAGGAGGACAAACAAAGTAGTATGTCTTTCGGTGCTTTTGATGACTTTTGTTCCTATCTTTCTCTAAACCAGTAATTCTCTCTCATCTAATTAATTTATTTTAATCATTCATCCAACCTTCTCTTTCATCTAAAATAAACTAAAGACATCGAAAGACACAGAAGCCAAAGGCACCGAATCCTCTGCCGTGCATTTCCTAATCGTTTTACACACAAAAAAAGAAGTGGCAAGCAATGACCATTTTGCAAAGGTACGTATGTGGAATTTAGAAAACGACAGAAACAGTACCCATAGCAACAAACAAAAAGAAAAAAGAACAGCACAAAAAAGAAAAGTTCTGCTGCATTATGCATTGAAACCATAAAACCCTCAAACAAGTAAGTGCTCCCCCCATTCTATCTTTTTCATCTCTCTCAGTTACTTGTTTCATAATTTTTGCCGCGCGTATTGTTCTCTGTAACAAACCACGTACATTGTACTCCTTTCACGCCATGTATGTTTTTGTGTTAACAAAGATTGTGACCATTGTAACACTATTAAATATTGCAACTATATAATTAAATACACACCTCTGCAAGCCAATACTATGTATTACTAATGCCACCAACTACGTACATTTCTTTCCAGCTGAATTAAATTTTAACAATATTAACATTAATTTGCATCAGGAATTTTTTGATTCCTTTTTAATAGGTGTGTATAGTATTTATCACACCAACAATGAACTTAGAAATTTGTTACCATTGATATGATAGGAATGATAAAATTGTGGTTCACGTTATGTAAATTTATCTGAATACCTCCTGCTCCTGGTCATGATTCTGGTATCATTTAAGGGGTACTATTTTTTAACCAGCAATTAAAAAGTTACTATGTGATTTATTAACTGAAAAACAAGCTAGAAAATTAACCAAAGGATCATTGAGGTGTTTCCTAATTTGTCTAAGTAATTAGTTCAATCATTTATCTTTATCTTGTACTATAGCCATAACAACAATTATGATAATGATGACGCATAATTGTCCTTTTGGTTTTATATGGACTAAAGGATGTCCTATGTCATATATGAGCAATTAATTATGTCCACTATTAGCGTCACACTAAACACTAAGTACACGTGCCCAGCTTAATCTCATGTATATATGAGCATGGATGTATAACTAAGAGCCCCACATTGGGTTAATAATTTGATCCCTTTCCCACACGCTTCAATTTGTAATTGGGATTTTGTTGAAGTTAATTAAACATAAAAAATACTGGTCATAAGTATTTAGACATATAAATTTGAGAAAAGGAAAAAGAATTAAATAACTTATATTTAAAAAAAAAATTAAATGATCCTTCAAAAAAAAATTAATTAAATGATGTTTATTTTTGTGTATATGCACTCAAATACTTGTGATAAAGCTAGACTTCTTAAACATAATTAATCGATAATCAAAACCATATAGACCACTATTCTCCATATACTAGTGCAAAAAGTACACCAACATTTACCATGTCAGCTGCTGATTATTAACAATAAAGCTCAATAAAATTAATACATGATTTTTTTTATTTTTAAAATTATGTTTGACCCTTTATGTTTATTATAAATTGGTCATTTTTTAAATTGGTCATTTTTTTTAAATGGTCTAAGCTAGTGGTTAGTTGTTAGGTTGGTATTCTTCTCCTTCGCTTGGGTTTGAATCTGTACCTCCAACTTCTTCATACCTCACTTTAAACCAGTTGAGCTTCCTAACTTCTCCACCCCAAATCGCACAATTATAAAAACAAAGGGGCAAAAATACAATTGAATTTTACTTATTAATTTAATTACATTTTTTTGTTCCTATTTTAACAATATATGAATGTTGGCCCTCGTTATTTTTTATGTTTTGAAATTATACCTAACATTTATATTAAAATAAGGGTCGTGTAGCAAATTTTAATATGAATGACAAACTTATATAAGTGGATCAGTGGATGCCACATCAAAATTTTAATAAAATATATAAATAATTTTTGTTTTATAACTCAAATGTATTAATTAAATTAGCCAATAATTATTATTTATATATTGACTTAAAGGGGTAGTATTTGGGTGACAGTTGGTGACATTGATCAACTACAATGTCACAAGTGTCTTTCTTCTTTCTCTTTCAAATATTTTTTTGTTTTTTTGTACACTTGTGACATTGTAGTTGATCGATGTCATCAATATCACCAACCACAATGTCGCCCAACTAATATCTGATTTAAAGGCACTTTGTTCCTTATATTCTACATGAAACTAGATTTTAACCCGCTCTTTTCAAAATCTATGTTTTAGGTACCCTAGTTACACAAATGGTTCAATTTTGACCGCATTCCAAATTTTAAACCTCAAAATTAGGTGAATTTTGGCGGCAAAAGCGGCAACTTTTGACCAACGTTGATAATTTTTGTATTTTTTTTTCTTCGAATTCAACATTGGGTCCAAACTTCATCGCCTGTTAGGCTAAAATTCACAAATTTTGAGGATAATTATCTAGGATGTGATCAAAATTGCAACAATATGTAAAATTGGGAGACCAAAAATACAAATTTTGTTCTTAAAAAAAATACAAACTTTGTAAGAGGGAGACTAAAACCCTGTTTCAAGAAAATAATAGTACCAAAAGTTAATTCAAGCCTTACTTACATAGTTTATAAATTTTGCTAATTTTTTTTTCATCGAAGAACCTTATGCCTTCTCCCTCGCCATTGCTCACCCAATTGTACCATTTGGTCGTTTCTTCTATGAGTTGGCCTTGTATTATCCTCTTGACACTGATCATATTCTTTTATTCCTTATACTACAATGATCGGAGCCAACTCATTGAACTTAGCTCTTAAACAAAGGTAGACAATGGACCCAAGAGTTTGTACACTTGTACGACTGTACTGCGTGATCTAAAACGATATTTAGCTCTTCCAACGTTGTATCTTCTTGTATCGTCGGAGCAAATCTTTAACATGTTTCATAAAACAACCAACACGGGCATTATTTGTTCAAAAAGGCTAAATAACAACCAACTTGAGTAATCACACTCGTTGGATGTTATAAGTCATGCAATCACTCAATTTCTCATAGATCATGGAGGATAATTGCTATGTAATAACCTACAATTTTGCTGGTTATCAAGCTAAAAAAAATACTTGAGTTAATAAAAAAAGAATTGAAAGAGGACTTTTTAGATTGACCCAACGAGCCCACCCGACCTACACATCTCTTTCCCATTTTTTTCAACATGTGAAACAAAGTCCACCAACTTGATCGATAAGGTTTAAAATCTCAACTCGTTTCGACTAAAACATTGGATTAAACGGATTGGTCCATTGAAGTCAACCCATCTTACCACCCCTAGGTGCGATTACTCCCATGCTCTTTTTAACTAATTGATTGTGTTGCACGATAAAGGGTCTGAAATGCCAGCAGTGAGAGAGGTAAAACTTGTATTTCTCTGTCCATAGAAAGTGGTCATTTGTAGATTAATTTTCACCTTTCCTCTCTTCTTTTCTTGAATGTGAGGCTCCTATATTTCTTATACTACCAGCTTTCTCTCCTTTTCTCTATGCACTTATATGGCTCAAGCTGCGAGGCACATAGGTAAAGCACTAGTATAATAATCCACCAAAACCAAACTTTGAAATAAAGAAGAGAATAAGGTTCCTCTAGCGTGCTTTCCATTGTGAACAGAGTTAAATTTCTGAATTTATTAGTACTTTTTAACTTGTGGTTAAAAAACTATATACTTTCATAAATTAAGCAATTATTAAATCAATGTTAAAAGGCATGATCATATTTGCTAAAAACAAACACTAGAACACAAAAATAACAAGTTGTGTTTGCATTAACCTATAGTTAGAAGTCAACTAATCTTCTTTATTTAAGAGACCATAAATTGTTGTGCTATACAATTAATTTAGAGATAAGTTAATCTGGTTGAGATCTAATCGTTTATACTAGCTAGTACTCTTACTCTATTCCATTTAAAACCTTGAGTCATTGACCAAATTGCTATTTCATAAACAACAATTAGAATATAGAAAATTGACCTTGTGAAGTTGTTATCGTCCTCTCCTTTCCTCTTCCCTAGCTTTGATTATGGTGCTATCACAACTTTATTTTTTGGACCATAACCCGTGACTTATAATATTTTATACAAGAAGAAGGCAAAAAAGAAAAGGTTAATATGAGATCAAGGACCATTGGCATTTCCCTGCAAATAGAAAAAGGTTGATGTTGGCATGGTCGATTTCATATTCACCATTTGGCACAAATTGCACAGCGGAAACAATGAATGGTACTATGGTAGTATGGGACAAATGACGATTTCAAGACAACCCTTTAAGTTAGGTTTGGCATCATATATACAACATTTACACCAAAACTATAATTAAGTATTAAAAGAATAAGGTAAAAGTCGAATATATATAGCTTTTACAAGAAAATAATTATCAAACGGCCCAATCTTAATAGCTAAATGGACTCTCAAAATACCTTCGTTTTCTCTATTTAAAAGAAATCTAATCTTAATCCGAGTCTAACATAGAATAGTTGAATATGTCATATCATAATACTTCTCGTTCGATTCAGCCTATTTCCAACTTTGAGGTAGGCAACATGCAAAATATATTGCTATTGATCTTAAATTTGAATACTAGAAAATAAAACTCGACCAACTTATTATTTTACCCTTTAAGTTAGGTGCTACGATTCACTTGACCTTGAGTAACGAGCCAATTGGAAATCATGATGTGAAATTGATGATTAGGCACGTAAAAGAAAAGCTCTAGTTCCACGAGTTCTCCTCAAGTAGGATGCAAATCAAAGAGCAATGAGTGGCCATTATTTTCCTTACCGGCAATGTGTATGTGAGGTCGCAATGTATAGCTGCTTTGTAAGGAAAAAAAACACACACAACTGAAAATTATAATCACCGTTAAGGATGCATGCTTGTGCTATCCACCTAAGTTACAACGTGTTACTTGTAATAACCACATTAAAAGTAACTCAATTATAGCTTTGACTTATGTGAAAGGGCAAAAAGGCAATGGAGAATATGCCCCAATTTGACTAGTTACCACATTGACCAGTCAATTCAAGTTTTTACAAATCATAGTGTTCATTTTCAAGTGGGACACCCACACTCCTTTGTTTCACCCTTACAACTGTTGCTATACATATATGAAGCATATATATCTTGCTTTATTAGGTTAGGGACATCAACATGTTACGTTTTTTCTTTCATTATAGTCAAATGTAGAAAAAGGCTCTTATAATTTGGATGAGCTAGCCTATCACAATTATTATAAAATGAGTTTGTAAGGCAATGGTTATACCCACCGTTTACAAAAACATTTTAGACTATATCTAATCTAATTTAATATGAGAAACTTAGAATGCTCTCATATGGTTAAGACATGATAACTGAAGCGTAACTTGAGTAATCCAACAAGTGACTCAATAGCTTTTGCATAGCTTTGATATCATTTTAGAATTTGGATTAAGGCTAATTCAACACTTGCAAAATCAGTCATTTGTTGTGAGAACAACCACTATTTATAAACATGTTTTTAGATCGTATATCAACTCTTGAGGCGAGAACGACCACTATTTATTAAGACATTTTTAAATCTTATTTCATTCTTTGCGGAACTCATACGAGAGGTTGCGGTAAGATTTGGGGATTTGAAATGTTGAATTTGAGGCGAGCTTTGGAATTCTATTAGCCAAAGGCCAGATCTCTTTGAAACCTAGTCACGTAATTGGAAAATGGCACTCCAATTAACCTGGCAAACAGGCGTACTGTATGAGAATGACAAATAACACTCACTTTTTTGTTTCTTCTTTCTGTTTCTTTCTCTTTTTTTTATCACAGGTTCTTATCAGACACAATTAGACAAGAAATACATGTGCAACGTACACGAGACAATACCTAGGAGACTTGAAATATAAAACCAATCAAATTAATAGTCAAAACTAGCTACCAAGAAGGATCAATCAGATACAACATAAATCATAAACCTTTACATGTAAATCTTTAGTGTAGTTAAACTTTAATTTGATACTAAAGTAGGAATCTATTAAGTAAAGAAAAATGAATTCGGGTAATGGGCATACTTTTGCTTTTGAAGAAAAATGATAGTAAAAATTAAATATTGATGTTTGTGTTAAAATCACATAAATGCCACTTAAGCGGACATGTGGTATTTCCTTTAGGACATATTCAAAATAATTAGATAAAAACCTATTTTTGTACCCAAAAATAAAAAGAAAAAACCTATTTGACTTTGTTATCATATGTGTATTTTATGTATTTCAACCCTAAAGAAATATTTGATGAAGTGGTGCTTTTTTAACATGAAAAATAAATCATGTATAAGATCACAGGATGGTAAGAAATAGAGACGTTCTGACAAAGAAAATTGTTGCATACTCAACTACAACACCCGGTTCTCCTTATATGAATGTTATTATATCTTTAACCTATTCAAACAAAAAAACTTGTTGATAATAAGAGACTACCTTCTTTGAATCAGAATTATTATTATTATTGTTGCAATGCAGGCCTAGGCGGACAAGTGTTGTCCTTAATAATTAGTGAATTTGTTTTCCCCTACATTCTCTCGCGTCCTTGGTAATTTTGATTTTATTTTCGTTTTAACGATATATAACCAAACTTATATAAGCAAAACCGCACACACCCTCCTTCTTTCCAACAAACACGGTTGAGATTATATAATCTGACTTAATATATAAGCAACGGTTTTTGAATTTTGCCCTAACTTCGACTTTTTAAAGGTTTTCGAATTTCGCCCTAACTTCTTTCACAACGCCCAAAATCTGAATCACCGTATATTGTGTGATTCTTTATGAGTTTTTAGTCTAAATCATCACATTTCAAGATTTTTCAAACACCAAACACGAGGTAAGGTAGCCTTTTTTTAACTATAT
>Ga0315914_1001835_pt1 | contig 32321 bp, 22 predicted proteins | sample MpolenodulesMG_FD_203920 | JGI IMG/M metagenome (GOLD analysis project Ga0315914, IMG submission 203920) | Medicago polymorpha root nodule microbial communities from Los Angeles, California, United States - elongated nodules | ecosystem: Host-associated > Plants > Roots > Nodule | place: USA...
TACTTGAAATGGAATTAAATCGATTAATGTTTGATTAAGAAAGTAAACTAAAAGGTAACGGATCACTTGATCTTGAATCAAGGTGTATTAAGAAAATGTTTTTTTGTGATTTTTTGATTATGTGAATGTTTTTGTTGTTTTTAAATGATTAATAATTAAAACTAAAATTAAACCATCGGAGCAAGAAAATAAAAAGCGTTGGTACCTCGTGGCGATATTAGATCATCACACAGTCCGTTAACCTAAGCTAAAAAACGAGGTAAACACACACGCACACATGCACCTTTAACTATTACACAAAAGCCTACGATACATGCTATGGTCTGCAGGAAAATAAAATGAATGACAAAAGGGATAAATATGCATGATTTATATTAAGCCTATATTTGCATTTTAATAAATTAAGAATGCTTAAAAAAAAATGCAAAAAAAAAACGGAACTAAACCAATATGAGATGTTGTAAAATAAAGTGTGATAAAAAAAATAAAAATGCATGAAAGAAGATGAATACGATAAAAAATAGCGAAGAAAAGGAACAAAAATGAATGAATGCAGAAAAGGGGGGTGCAGCAGTATTATGGGGTGTGCAGAAAATAAAAGGAAGAAGAAGGATGGGGCGCGCGTGTAGGCCTATGGATTTTGGTTGGGCCGGTTCGGTTCTTGGGTCGGGTCAGAAGAGGTATATAAGGGTTATAACCCTTTTTCTTTCATTTTTCTAACACTTTTCTCTCTCTTCCTCCCCCATGCTCTCAAACCCTCTGTTCTCTCTCTTCTCCACCGCTTCTTCTTCTCCGACGAGAAGTGGGTTGGAGGTGGCGGCGGCGCGGTGGCCGACCGTCTTAGACGGCGCCGCCGCCGCCCTAAATGTCTTTTTTTAAATTTTTTTTAGTTCTTTCTCTTCTACTCCCTCCCCTCTACACGTTTCTGGGCTTAAAATTTCCAAACTTTTTATTAAAATGCCTAGATCTAAGAAAAGAAATAAAGGAAATTTATACTTTTGTTTTTTCTTTGTGTTTCGGTTCTGGTTCGTTCTTCAAAGGATTCGGCTGAGAGAGTTGTTTGTGGTTGATGTGATGTTTTGTTTGTGTCGTTTGGTGTGGTTTATGGATCTGTGATGATGGTTCACGATCGTTGTGGTTGGATCGATTGAGTTGCTGGAATGTTTGGGTTCTGTGATTGTATAACAGTCTGTGTGTGTTGTTTGTACGTTGTTGTTCTTCTTTTCTTGCTGGCTGTTTTGTAGGTTCATTTGCGGCTGCTTGTGTGTTTTTTTTTTCTTTGGTTGTTTTGCAGGTGTATTTATCAAGAAAGAGCCTTGGCCACCAAGGGTGTAAACGTGCATGACAGCCTGTGTTGGGCTGGTTTGGATACAATTTTTTGGACAATTTTGGACATTTAAAAACAATAAAAAAAAAATACAAATAATAAAAGATAAAGATTAAAAGAAAAATGAATTTAAAAGGAATTAAAAAAAGATGGAAACTAAAACTAAAAAATAAAAATTGAGAGAAGAGGGCCCGACTCGGAACCAAAAATGAGGTATTTTAAAATACCTCTCTGCCGAATGTTTTTACTGAAAATCAGAGCTTGATGGCGTAATAATGTAGAGTTAAACGGCATGTGTCAGTGACATCTTAGGTCAAAAATTGGGGTATGACAACTATGAGTTTGGATGGTTGTCCAACAGATCTGCAAAGCCTCCACTCCAAAACATGCCTTTTCTCTCTAAAATCGTGAATCCTTACTCTGAAAACGGGTTTTTCTATTTATAAGCTTGTCAAATTCGGCCCCCGAGCCCACCAATTTGGTGCCTGAGTGCTCAAAAACGTGTTCCCCATCTGGCAAATTCGGCACCCGAATGCTCCCATTCGGGCCCCAATTTTTTACGAATGAACATAACTTCTGGTGCCTAGAATTCGGGGCCCGAATGCTCCAGTTCGGGGCTCGAATTAACCTTCTACTGGAAATCTGAAATCTTGTTTTTTTTGCGCTTTCAGCTCCCATTATCTTGATAAATGACCCTAAAAAAAATACATGAAAATGTCTACTAAACTAGTAATGACAAAGTGTCATCACAACCCAAACTTGTATCTTTACTTGTCCTCAAGGAATCAACTTAAAATGAAAAATAACAGTAAAATAACACTTACTCCACCAATGATCATGTCAAAAGTTAATCTCCCTAGTTAGCAAATGATGAGCTATCTTGCTTGGTAACACATCCATTCCACAACTTCTCGCAAAAATATTGAAATATAACAGGGTTCCCTCAGTCGACATGTGGCCTGACCTTTTAAGCTAAATAGGCTTCTAAAAAAACTCAGACCTTCCCTAATTAAGAAAAAAAAGTCTGGCCTAGTCTGGCATGTCGTAGGCCCCTGTAGGTCGACCTGACATATTCTCATCCCTATTGAGCTTGACGCTTCAGCCACTGTTAGGGTGGCAAAAATGATAGAAAGAATATATCACCCTTCTTCTTCCTCTTGTTTGGTAGGAATTCCATGAACTTGGCATAAAGAATCAGATACTCTCATGCACTCACTGTTAATCTTTTGGAATTTAAGCTCTCCCACCTTAGAGAAAGACATGAATCCATTTGCACACGAGTTATTTCCTTAACTTCTGTTGGTTCAGATTTGGGTAAAATATCAACACTCCTCACTTTGGGATTTTCTTCCACCACAAACTTGTGACACTCTGTCTCCATCTTAACCAACTTCCTTTGAGATTCATGTGTCTTCTCAACAAGATCATCACACTGAACATCATACTTCTCAAATGAAACTTGATTTGACATCAAGAAATCATCTAAAATATTTTGAAATTGAGTATTGTAATCGATGTTGATCACCTCTTTCTTCCCTTCACATTTACTGCCTGGTTGATTTGCCTCATAACGACCATATCTCTCGTCTAATAGCGAGATTTTACTGTCCAAATATTTTATCTTCAAAGATAGCATATATTTTTTATACTGCAACGTAACAATCTCTTCAGTGTCATAGAGGCGTAACCTGTATGCTAACCTGTCTATCATAGCTGCAAAACTTGGATAAACTTTTTAGTAGCACAGTACAATGAGAAGAGAACGAAGAGGATAAATAATTTTTTTCTCAATATATATATATACAAAAATATAAATGACAGAATTCCTAAATAATAACAAAATTGCCTCGTTGAAATAATTCAACAGTCCCCGGCAACGGTGCCAAAAACTTGATAGACTTTTGGCAAGTGAACCAAAACTATCAAAGTAATAAATAAATTCATATCCACGAGGACCGTTGTTAACTTCTACTTAGCAATTTCTTTATCAAAAAGGATGTATTAAATTTATAGTTTGCCTTTGGCGGTTGGATTGGTTTTTATAAATTAAATGGAATAAAAACAATAAAGATTGGTTTTAGAAAATTAGAGAAAAGTATGGTTAAGACCTTCGAATCCTTCGAAGTTCTCTTATGGTAATTTACACTCCTAATTTAAGCAATGATTATCTAATTCAACGACAGATTAACAAAGTAACTCTACCCAATCTCTTGACCTAGAATTCTCCCCGCAAGTGACAACCCCTAAATCTCTTAAGCGAATTCGAAACCCTTGGAGGTTTTAATAGTCCGATAATCCATTAGTCATAACATAATAATGATCTATCTCTAGCTTGATTACTTAGGTTAAACATATTACTTAGATCAGAGTTCAAAAGCCAGGGTTAGTGGTCATTCAATCTCTAATATCAGTTTGCATATTCAAAAATGCTAGGGTTAGTAGTCAATATAATGAACATACAAAAAGCATTAAACAAAAGGTAATATGAATTAAAACTAGACTGTCATTGATATTCAAAGGAGTTCAACAAATTTGGATGATTGACTATGAGTTTTAATGGTTGCCCAACAGATCTGCAAAGCCTTCGCACCAAAATATGCCTTTTATCACTAAAATCGTGAACCCTTACTCTGAAAACAGACTTTTCTATTTATAAGCCTGTCAAAATCGGCCCCCGAGCCCACCAAATTGGTGCCCGAGTGCTCAAAAACGTGTTCCCCATCTGGCGAATTCGGCGCCCGAATGCTCCCATTCGAGGCCCGATTTTTTACGAATGAACATAACTTCTGGTGCCTGAAATTCGGGGCCCGAATTAACCTTTTGCTGGAAAACTGAAATCTTGTTTTTTTTTTTGCGCTTTCAGCTCCCATTATCTTGATAAATGACCCTAAAAAAATACATGAAATGTCTACTAAACTAGTAATGACAGAGTGTCATCATTTATATTTTTATGACATTTTCTTTTTGGATTGATACTATCTTGTTTGAGTGTTTGACTTTTATGTTTTGTTATGACTAAAACCTTACAATGGTAGGTTCATTTTTCACATAAATTTGATTGTTATGGATTTTTCATCGTTTATCTATTCCTCTTCTGGTTTGTATTAATATTTGTTCATTTTTTTGGTTAGTTGAGGTGTACATATTGATTTAGTTGTTGCACCTTGGTTTTTGGCTCATTGTTACCCCTCATTTATGTTTTGATACTTCTGTGATTTTTGTTTTTTGTTCCTTTTGATAATGTCAAAGGGGGAGAAGATTTTACAATATTTTGTCAAAGTACATGCACACAACATATATGTCTGGGGAGCAATCTCATCGTCATTAAAACAATTTCAAAACCCAAAAATCAGTTTTGCCATCAAAAAGAATGAGAGTATATAAGTGTGTGTTTTCCCTCGAATAGTACCTAGGTTATTTTTTTAACACTTGTACGAGTTTTTTGACACATGTCATATGAGTTCCGCACAAGTGTCAAACACTGTTCCAATGAGTGTCGAAGAAAGGGAAAAAGAAAAAAAAATTGGGACAATTGTCTTAGCTTTTTGACATGTGTCATACGAGTGTCAGACACTAGAGAGTGTAAGACACTGTTAGAGACCTCATTCTAGAGATATATGTGCTTAATAGATTGAACCATCTTATTGAAAAAAATGAATCAAATCATTATCATGATGATTGGAATCACCTAAGCAAAGTGGGCTCCTGGATATGTTTATGATAGGTGGTAGGGTTAGAGAGAATGTGATATACCTGAATTGGAGGTCTTTGTGATATATATAAAATTAATAGATAATAAGACAATCAAAACAATGTTACTTGTTTTCATATTTTATTTTCATTACTATCACCTTGGAGTACAAAGCAATAACTATACATGTCTTGGAATTTCAAAAGATAAAATCAATTCAAATTATTTGGTGCCAACACCATAACAAAATGAAACCTTATGAAATATTCTAGCAAGTTGTTTGTGTACTCTTTTGGATGTGACACTAAATACAGAATCATGTGGTCACAAAATCTACTGGGTCAAACATTTTAACACATTTACATTGTTTCTTTTTACACGTTAGATGAAACTCAGACAAGCATCGCATAGTTCTTGGACAATCAGAAGGAAACGCACATCTAATACCCGCTGTAATGAAAAAAGAGAATAAAAGAATGTAACTAAAATGAGATATAATATTGTTTACAAATTACAAAATAAAATTTGAAAAGGATAAAATTAAATTGGCTTACCGTAAACATTCGTTGAAACAAGAAAAAGGGAAAAAAAAAAGTAATCACAACATAAACAAACTTGATAATTTCAACCATATTTCTCCACCCAACCTTTTCATGTAATATTTGGTTTCATCACATTCTAATTTATAAAGTTAATACTCTCCTAACATGAATTAAATAGTTTTAAATACTTTTGAGGTTGTAAAAAGCCTTCTCATTATATGTCACTTAAGTACATCAATATGTTGTTTTTCCCTTTAGCATAATTATTAAAGATGTCACATAAAAAAAATCATCTTTTAATTTTTTTTTTTACTTTGTAAGTTTCCATTATTTTATAACCTTTCATGATAGAAAAGAAAAAATCACAAGTTTGTTTTGTTGTAAAAGTTATAATGGAAAAACATTCTATGGAAGAAGCAACAACTCATCTAAGACGGCATCCCAAGACCACACAAAATTATTTAAAGGCACCCCAACAAATATATTATAAGGAAAATAAGAGAACACTTGTTGCAACAAAACAAAAACGAAAAAAAAGATAATAATAACATAAACAAATTTAATAATTTCATACATATTCCTCAACCCTATGCTTTTCCTTTAACAAATAAGTTTTATCATTTTATATTTATAAATCTAATCCTATCATTACATTAATAAATAGTTTTAAACGCTTTTGGATTTTTAAAAATCGTTCTTAAAATAGGATCACTCTAAAATGTCTCTTAAGTACAACAATGTAATGTGTTCATCTCTTTAGCATGCTTTGTAAAAAGGTCACTTAAAAAACATATCAATCATAAAAAATCATCCTTTTCTTTTATAAATTTCCATTATTTTATAACCTCTCATGATATGAAATGGTAAATCAAAAAGTTTGTCTTTGTTTAAAAAAAAAAAAAAAAGGTGCAAAGGCATTTTATGGCATAAATGATATCACAACTAAGATGACATCCCAAGATCATCATGTATCATTTGCAGACACCCTGATAAATATATTAAAATAAAAATAAGAGAAAATTATTTGAAACAAGATAAAGGGAAATAAAGATAATTATAAGATTAACAAACTTGACAGTTTCCGCAATGGGAAATGTTAACTTTTTGTTATGGTTTTGGGGGTGAAAGTCATGTTTCTCTCTCTAACATCTTTCTCCACCTTCTCTCTAAAAACCAGCAGCGTCGATCAACTCTTCCTCTCACCCCAAATCCAAACCTTCCATCGTCATGTAGTTCAATGGTTGGTGGTACGACGAGGGTCTCCTTCCTCCGCACCACCCCTCCTTTTCCGATGCGGTTTCACTCTCTTTTCTGTCATCAGTCCTTTGGTTCGATGTCGTTCTTGGGACGTGATGGTTGGGTCGGTTTCATATTCTTTTGTTTGGGAGGTTTGTGGTTCTGTTTTGGAGCATGTTCCAATTTTTCAGATTTCGATCTGTTTTTGATCCGTCTCGGTGGTGAAGGAGCATGATTCCGTCGTCGTGAAGGTGCTTTGTTTTTGGGAGCTTTGTTCGTTGTTTTTCTTTTTGTTGTTGTGTGTTGTTTTTATTTATGTTGTTGTTGTTGATGTTCATAGACCGGGAGGGATTAGATTTGCCTTTTTTTGCAGTGGATTGTTTGTTTCGTAAGCCCGAAAGGTCTGGTGTGTGATTCAAAAACCCAAAAGGGTCTGGTTCGTTCAACCCGAAAAGGTCTGGTTACTGTCTTTGACGTATTGGACTCATTCCTCGATCTGAGTTCTTACGCGCTTGTTTCGAACTGTTGTGTTTGGTGGTATGATTTTTCGATTCTCTGATATTCTAGATTTGTTGAGATTTGCAGATTTCGATGGGTCATTTCTACCTTCACTCTGGTTTTGCTTTAAAGAGCTTTTTATGCTTGTTGTTGATCATGGAGCTGTTGGTACTTGGATTTTGATACCGTGTTTGCGCTCGATCCATTCACCATATTTATATTCTAACTGTTATCTGCAGATTTTCACCTTTCATACTTTTTCATAATCTGGTTTCACTTTTCATACCGGGTTCGCTGGATTGCGTCTGTGATTAGTGAATTTTTGTTATAATAGATTAGAGTAGATCCACTTGGACTGTTTTATCACGTTGTATTTCCGTTTGGGTTATTCTTGGGTCAAGTCTAATGTCCCTCCAGTCTTTGTATCTCTTTGTTTTTATTTAATATATTTTCTCCTTTGTTTTCAAAAAAATTCGCAATATTCATCCACCTAGCATTTTTCATGTAACCAATAGCTTAATCACTTTCTAATTTATATAGTTAATCCACTCCTTATATTATTTAAATTATAATAAATTCTTTTTTTTTATAATAAATTTCCATTATTTTATAATCTTTCATTAAAGAAATGAAAAATCATAAGGTTTGTTTTGATTGCAAAAATTAGAGAACAGAGGCCTTATATGTCAGAAATGGCATCTCAAGACCACCACCTATCATTGTAGGCAACCGAATAAATATATTAAAAAATAAATAAATAAGAGTACTCAAAAGGTCCAAACCAATTTACTAGCTAAAAACTCGCACCAGGCAGCCTCTCAAATGCAACCACCACAAATCTCACGTCCTATGCTATTCTGTTTGATTTTTTTTTAAAAAAGAAAACCATTTGATTAGATAGGTCTATTTAATCTTACGATGTACCTTCAAAACCTAATTTTTTTCCTTTTCATCATCTTCTATATTTTTATCTTCGTCAATCATATTCATACAAACAAACCTAGAAAAATAATGGGTAAAAATAAAAACCAGAAAAATAAATTGAAACAACGAACCCAAAAAAAAGAAAATCGTCATCATCAACACTCTAATCATCCTTTCTCTCTAAAAAAAATAGTTGTGCCCAACAGAACAACATCATCAACAACAACAAGGTAGCCTTTAAAAACAAATCAAATTCCCTATTTTCCTCTTTGCATCAACATAACAACATCAACATCTAATCACGTCACTCTATTTTTCTCTTTTCCTTTCTTCTCTTCTCTTCCCAAACCCATAAACACAAATATGTGCAGAAGGAACTGTTAGCTGACAGCATGGATCTATGGTGGTTAAAGGTGGCAACGGTTGTGACGGCAACGTCGGTGGGTTTAACAGCGACGATGAGTTTAACAACGGTGATATGAATGGCGGCGATGGGTTTTTTTAGCCGCGGTGAGATTTTTCCACTACATGCTTCATGAATCACATGCTTTTCATGTGGTTCTTGGATTACTTTTTTTTTTTTGTTTGAGAACATATGAGGATGATGATAATGATGATGAGAATGGAAGGATTTTGGTTTGATTATGTGTTAGATCTGACGAAAAAAAGTTGGTACCTTTTGAATTTGTATTTCGGAAAAAAAAAATCTAGAGAATGTTGATATAGATCTGAGGAGGAGGAAGAATAGAGAAGATGATGAAAGTGAAAAATAATTAGGTGCTGACCTACCACTATTAAATACAATGGACATTCAATCAAATGGTTAAAATCAAATAAAAAGTTGGTTTATTAGATCATTCGGTCCCTTATTTAATTTCTTGTTTTCATTTTGGTCACACAATTAATAAAAATGACGTTTTAGTCCCACGCCTTTTCTTCCGTTTGCCAAATAAATCCCAACGGTTAAGTTTAACCCCAAATGATGTCTATGGTGGACCAACCTTAAGAGTGGTCCACCATTGATCTTATTCACTATTTTAATTCAAATCGTTTGATTTTTTTTTTTAAAAAAGAGAACCATTTGATTAGGCAGGTCTATTTAATCTTACGATGTACCACCAACACCTAATTTTTTTTTCCTTTTCTTCATCTTCTATATTTTCATCTTCATCAATCTTATTCATACATTCCTACAAACAAATCCAGAAAAATAATGGGTAAAAAAAAACTAGAAAAATAAATTAAAACAACTAACCCATAAAAAAGAAAATCATCATCATCAAATTTCTCTCTAAAAAAAATAGTTGTGCCCAACAGAACACATTAACAACAACAACAAGGTTTCCTTTCAAAATAAATCGCATTACCTGTTTTCCTCTTTGCATCAACAGAACAACATCAACATCTAATCACATCTCTCTATTTTCCTCTGTTCCTTTCTTATCTTCTGTCTTCTCTTCTCTTCCCAAACCCATAAACACAGATCTGTGTAGAAGGAACTGTTAGCTGACAATGATGGGTCTGTGGTGGTTCAAGGTGGCAATAGTTGTGACGGCGACATCAATGGGTTTATCGGCGACGATGGGTTTAACAGCGGTGACATTAACGGCGGCGATTGGTTTTTTATATGCGGTGACATTTTTTCCCCTTCCTACTTCATGAATCACATGCTTTTCATGTGGTTCTTGGATTACGTTTTTTTAAAATTTGAGAACAGATGGAGATGATGATGATGATGATGAGAATGGATGGATTTTGGTTTGATTTTGTGCTAGATCTGAGGAAAAAAAGTTGGTACCTTTTGGATTTGTATTTTGGAAGAAAAAAAAATCTGGAAAATGTTGATATAGATATGAGGAGGAAGAAGAATAAAGAAGATGATGAAAGTGAAAAAACTAGGTGCTGACCTACCACTATTAAATACAAGGCTTAATTGAACTTTTGGTCCCTTAAGTAATTTGTTGTTTTCATTTTCGTCCCATAACTCGTAAAATCAACGTTTTGGTCCCTCTTGTTTTGCTCCGTTATCAATTTGGTCCCTAACCGTTAACTTTAACCTTAAATGTCTATGGTGGACCAACCTTGAGAGCGGTCCATCATAGATCATATTAATTGTTTTAATTTAAACCGTTTGATTATTTTTTTAAAAGATGACCATTTGATTACGCAAGTCTATTTTATCTAATGGTGCACTATCAACACCTAATTGTTTTGTACCTTTTCTTCATCTTCTTCCATACTTCTCTTCTCCACCTTCATCAAAACTTCAAACATTCATAAAAAAACTCATATTAACCCAGGAAGAACACTGTAAAATACCTATTCACAAATTTCCAACAACCTCATCTCATTCTTCTTTAACATCTCATTCAATTTTTCGTTTCAAATATTCAACATAATAACCTCACAATTTTTATACAAACAATCAAAATCAAATCTCACAAACAAAACCTTGAAATTTGTGAAAAGGAACGGAGCAATGGAAAAGGAACGCAACAATGGAAGGAACACAACAATCAAATCTCGTCGGTTCATGCCCAATTGCAAAGAACAACCCAGAAACCTTCAAATCAAAAACCTCTTTTGTCACCACATTCTCCACCTTCAAACCCCCAAGCTTCATATTCTCCCCATCTCCAAAAGCCTCAACCACGCTTCTTATTCTCCCCACCTTCAAACCGTATTTTGTCAAAAATGTTGCTTCCTCCATAGCTGAATCTCCACCCCCGATCACCGCTAAAGGTTTATTACGAAAGATCAGAGCCGCACCGTCACATACAACGCAGGTTGAGATACCACGGTTCCAGTAACCTCTAGGACCATCACCGGAGCCGGTGAACGGTAATCGTTTCGCAACAGCTCTGGTAGAGAAATCCACGGACATAACGTCTCTGTTTCGCAGGCAAAGGTTTGTGATGGTATTGATTTTGGGGTTTTGCTAGCTATTTGGGTATTTGTGAAAAAAGGGTATTGATTTGGGGATGTTGCTATTTTTGTTGCAGGAAGGGAGAAATGAGAATGATGATGCAGGAAGGGAGAAGACAGAAGAGAAAAGGGAATGTGGTGTTGGTGTGTTGTTGCAAGGGAGGAAAAGAAAATTCTGGAACAAGGGTGATGAAGATTTGAGGAAGAAGAAGAGAGAAGATGATGAAAAGTGAAAAAATTAGGTGCTGATGGTTCACTATTAAATACAATGGACATGCAATCAAATGGTTAAAATCTAATCAAAAAATTTAGACAATATAAAACTAACGGAGGGGGCCAAATTGACTAACAGAGCAAAACAAGAGGGACCAAAACGTTGATTTTACGAGTTATGGGACCAAAATGAAAACAACAAATTAGGTTGGGGCCCAAAAGTCCAATTAAGCCTAAATACAATGGACATTCAATCGAATGGTTAAAATCAAATAAAAAATTGGTCTATTAGATCGTTTGGTCCCTTATTTAATTTCTTGTTTTCATTTTGGTCCCACAATTAATAAAAATGGCGTTTTAGTCCCACACATTTTCTTCCGTTTGCCAAATAAATTTTGACGGTTAAGTTCAACCCCAGATGATGTCTATGGTGGACCAACCTTAAGAGTGGTCCACCATAGATCTTATTCACTATTTTAATTCCAACTGTTTGATTTTTTTTTATTTTTAAAAAAGAGAACCATTTGATTAGGCAGGTCTATTTAATCTTACGATGTACCACCAACACCTAATTTTTTTCCTTTTCTTCATCTTCTATATTTTCATCTTCATTATTCATATTCATACAAACAAATTCAGAAAAATAATGGGTAAAAAAACTCAGAAAAATAAATTAAAACAACGAACCCAAAAAAAAGAAAATCATCATCATCAACACTCTAATCATCCTTTCTCCCTAAAAAAATAGTTGTGCCCAACAGAACAACATCAATAACAACAACAAGGTATCCTTTCAAAACAAATCTCATTCCCTATTTTCCTTTTTGCATCAACAGAACAACATCAACATTGAATCACGTCTCTCTATTTTCCTCTGTTCCTTTCTTATCTTCTGTCTTCTCTTCTCTTCCCAAACCCATAAACACAGATCTATGCAAAAGGAACTGTCAGCTGACAGTGATGGATCTGTGGTGGTTCAAGGTGGCAACGGTTGTGACGGCAACGACAGTGGGTTTAACGGCGGCGATGGGTTTAACAACGGTGACATGAACAGCGGCGATGGAGTTTTTTAGTTGTGGTGACATTTATCCCCCTTATTGCTTCATGAATCACGTGCTTTTCATGTGGTTCTTTGATTATGTTTTTTTTTAGTTTGAGAACGGATGGAGATGATGATTATGAGAATGGATGGATTTTGGTTTGATTTTGCATTTGTTGATGTTGTACGAATTATTTGATATGATTGGCTTTGTTGTGGTATGAGAAGAGAAGAATCTGAATTTGTTTTTTGTTGCTCGATTTCTTGTTGTTTGTTGTTGAACCTGTGTTGATTGTTGATGCTTCAACAAACTCCCTTTACTTCTTTCCCCAAGTTTTCCTTTGTTGTTGCTCGCTTGAGAAGAAGAAGAGAAAAGAAATTGAGATTTTTAATTTGGCATTAGGGGTATTTTAGATATTTCACATCTTTAGCATTATTTTATGAAGATCATGAAGAAGAAGGTGAAGATCTAACGGTCCCTTTTATGATAACTAGATCGATTAGTTAAAATTAATAAGATCTACGATGGACCACTTTTAAGGTTGGTCCACCATAGACATTTGGAGTTAAAGTTAACAGTCGAGAATTAATTGGCAAACGGAAGAAAAGGTGAGGGACTAAAACGCCATTTTTATTAATTATGGGACCAAAATGAAAACAAGAAATTAAATAAGGGACCAAACGATCTAATAACCTAAACAATTTTAGACATTAAAAAACTAACGGAGGGGACCATTTTGAATAACAGAGCAAAAGTTAAGGGACCATAGTGTTATTTTTCGAGTTATGAGACCAAAATGAAAACTAAAAGTTAGTTAGGGGACCATTAAACCAATTTAGCCGTTTAAATAACATGTTATTCTTGTGAGAAGTTATTACTTTACATAGTCATATTGATTTTAATTATGAAGTTTTAATTTTAAAATATCAAAATACATTAGTCTATAACATAGAAATATTGACAAAATCACAACTGTCACAATGTAATATATTTATAAAACAATAGGGTTGGAAGTAAAGTAAAAACTAGGGTTAAACATGTCTTTGGTCTTTGTAAAATTTAAAATTTTATGTTTTAGTCCTTCTAAAAATTTTCATCAATTTTCATTTCATAATTTTTTTTGGTCACCACTTATGATCTCTTTTTTTGAGTTAACTCATGTGTATACTTCGCATTTTTAAGCGCTAAAAGTGTAATATCCTGTTTAAAATTCTTAAACTGCAGTATTGTTTGGTAAATACACATGAGGAGTATATATGTGTTGCTTTCCCCTTCCACTTCATTTTCTCTTACTCTTTCTCTCACTTTCAGAAGTTCTTCCCGCTTATTCTCTTCTCCCTTTCACGCCTCCCACCTTACCTCACCCTAAATCATCAAAGCTTCACTCAAACTCCATGGAAATCAACATGCATTTGTGATTATATGATCTTTAGTACATTTAGAAACTTATGGATACCTTGATTCTCAATCCTTTAATTTTCTATCTTAAGAAAACTCTTCTCTATTTTTCTCTACCTTGTGTTTAAGAAGAAGAAGCTGTTTGGGTCTTGCATGTGAGTGTTGGATTTTGATTTGTTGCATTTTGGGTAGATAGAGGAAAGAACAGAAAGTGGGTTGCCAAGGGTTTCAGATTGGAGCTCTTATGTGAATAAGTTTAAGCTGAAACAAGGGTTTAATTTATGGTAGAGGCTGAAGCTTAAGCGGCTGTTGTTGTTATTGTCTTGATTATGCTTGAATCTTGTGAAATATGGGCAGAAATTCGTATGGACTGTTTGTGGTTTTTACGTGATATCTTTTGCTGTGTTGCTGTGATCAGAGGGATTGTTGAAGATTTAGATTCTTCATTCAATTCCCTACAGTTTGGACACAACTTTGTATGATTCGGTTTTGAAACGAGTTCGGAAAACGCAATTGATGTTGGTAAATTCTGCAGAAAACAGCTTACGGGTTTTGGCATGTTTTTGAGGAATGAGTTGTTTTGCGAAGACGAATGCAGAAGTGATTACGGGATTTAAGCTGAAGCATCAATGAGGATTAAAGGTTTCAAAAGTGATCATTAGAGGTGAGTTCCTTTAGATAGTAAACCCTCCATTTTTGGGCAGTGAATTATGTCACATGAAAGATATATTTGAATAGAATAATTGAGATAGTTAGAATGATTATTCATGATTAGGCACCCTTATTAGTTTATTCTAAAATTTCTTTTATGTTAATAAGTATGTTTATGTTAGTAGGAATGTTGGAGGAAAATTCTAGCAAGGCAATGAATGCATATACTTATATAAATGGCTTAGTAAAATTTAAAATGTAAACCTTGCCTTGGTTACTAGAATTAGTTACAAAACTTTTCTTGATTAGAAAGAAGCAATTACGAAGTATAAATTTAGCCATTATTCGGCTAGAATAGAAATACTTATATCTTTCGATTATGAACTAAGAATATTTTTAAAACCCTCCGATATAGATACTAACATGGCATACGCATATTAAAATAAAAGTCATGTTTAGAACGAATTGGCTATGAAACAATATCTCATGGGTAGATTTCCAATCATTGGAAATAAGGAATTTAATTTATGGAACTTCAGCTTATGTAAGAATTAACCTATGTAATTAATATGAAAGTGTCGTGTCTCTTGTTATCCACGCCAGGGGGATACAAGAGGTTCACGTCAGGGGGACGGGACACGCTCTGCAAGGTAGGCCTGCACGACATTAAGAGGAGTTTCGGTGTTAGCCTCAGATAGGAATTTCACCGGATATGTCATGGGATTATATTCCGGGGTTACTCCACTCGGGATTAATCCGTAAAACGAACCAAGATAATGTTGTTTGTTACACGCTAACCTCTAACATAATGAATGACTATGAATATGATATGATATGATACTATATGATTACGCTATGATGTGTATAGGTATATGCTTCTGCAACAAGAACTTACTGTCGACGATATTAGCTTTCCCCGATCGTCCAGTCAGAATATGTTATGCACATGATATGTCTAAACCATGATAGTGTCGGTTTCCGACATAGTGGTCTTAGTTCCCTTGACCGCCATGGTATGCAGATCATTTAGCAAGACTTATAGGCTATGATACATAGAACCGTATGACGATCCTAGATATGCACGATTGTTCAGGTAGGCATGAATCACACATGTATAATCAATCGAATGGTTGTGTTGTAGACACGTGGTGACCGTAGGTTTCCCCGAGGTTACCCATAGCCAAGGATTAGGTAGAACTCACCGAGACATTATGTCTCATCGCAATCCTTATTTGTTTCAGATCAGCAGGTTGGTTTAGCAGGATGTAGCAGGCATGTGACCGAATGGATATTTAGCTAATGCTCGTTCGTACCGGTTGCAGGATTTTATTATGGATTCAAGTGTGTATATACCATGTATCGGATGTGTAGTGTTGTATCATTAGTTGTACAAACGTGGTTGGTTGTATTTATTTATTCATTTGAAGACTTATGTTGTAAATTTTAATGTATCCAGTACTAAAGATAATGCACATGTTAAACTTTCTAGATACGTTAAGTGTTGGAGTTAAAAAAAACTTATAAATTCATATTTAATTCATCACTTGTTAAAAATATTTGAACTTTTTGCAAGAAAGATTTTTATAATGTATAAAACATGATTACTAAAAATAATTCAAAATTTTGAAGCATACATATAAGTTTACTGAAATACAGAGATCAAAAGTTGTGACCGAGAATCTTTTAGGAACCAATAATCGATAAAATTTTTAGAGGGACTAAAACTTGAAATTTGAAAATTTTATGGGGACCAAAAACTTATTTAATCCTTAAAAACTATTATACAACTTAACTGCTAAGGTATGTTGATGGACGGTAGGGTTAGAAAAAAATAGAGAGACGAAAATAATCTAAATAATATTATTTGCTGCCTTATTTTTATTTCATTACCATCCTGTTAGAGTACAAAACCATAACTACAAGGTTCTTGAAATTAGAAAGAGGAAAAGATTCAAACTATTGAATGCCAACACCGTAAGTAAATGACAGCTCATGAAGTATTCTGGTAGGCGTTTGTGTACTCTCTTTGGTCGAACACTAGATCATGTGGGCACAAAATCTATTGGTGCAAGTATTCTAAGACATGTACATATTTTTCTTACACACCCCATTTGAAAACCAGCATCACAATACATTGAAGGGGGACAATCAGAAGGTCTAAAACACTTATTACGGATTGCTGCAATAAAGAAAGATAGTAAAATAATATAACTAAATCAGATGAAATATTGTTTACAAAATAAATAAGTAAATTTGAAAAGGATAAAATTGAATTACCGTCAATGTTCGTTGAAACAAGAAATAGAAAAATAAGGATAATCATAACATATACAAATTTGACAATTTTAGCCATATCCCTCCACCTCACTCACAAAAGAGTTTTATCACTTTATTTATAAAGCTAATTTTTTACTTACATCAATTAAATAAATTTTAGTTTTTTTTTCAAGTTGTGAAAAACCATTCCTAAAATCAGGATTGTCATGAATTGTCTCTTAAGTATATCAATAGGATATATTTATCCTTTGACACACTTAATAAATCAATAACATAAAAAACTTGTCAACAATAACATTTAATTGTTTTTTTTTTTACTTATTGTATGACTTTTCATGATATGGAAGGGAAAAATGACAATTTTAAAAAATTAGAGTACATAGACATTATATGGAAAAACGACATCACAATTATGACGGTCTCCCAATACCACCACCTATAATCTGCAACACCTTATGACTATATTAAGATAAAAGTAAAAACAAGAGAACTTTGTGTGTGTGGTGGGTGGGGGTTAGACCAAAACCTAAGAAAACAATCATGTGAACAAACACCATATGCTTCATTAAAAGCCTTACTAGGAAAACCAATAGATAAAACCATGGTGAACGAAAAAACTGTGCAGTGCAAGGAAAACAACTTTAAAACTTTGGGGATAGGGGGAATAGGTATTGAAGCTTGTATAGCTTTAGGTTTGTTTTTGATGATGTTGGTTAGATGTTCTTAGATGATGCTAGTTAGATGCTTCTATTTGATGTTGTTTAGATTTTGGTATCATAGCATAGAATCATGTTAAAGCGTCTAGGAAACCATGTCTCATTGTGTCATATGATTCATTGGTGTCTTGTGTATTGTTTTTACAAATGAAACTTCTTCATTGCTGGTCAACTTTGTTTTCTAGATGTCTGGATCAATTCAATGGAACTTGAATCGTATCATCAAAAGTCTCTGACATTTGGTGCATCGATTTATGAGTTTGTGAATTGTCTCACATGTGAATAGATTCAAAATCTTATGAATCATATCAAAACGAAGCTACAAAAGCAAAAATAGAAGAACTAAGACCCACATGGTCAAGAAGACATAACACCACATGCAAACTAAGGCCAAGAGGCCATGAAGAATTAACGACAAAAAGGTGACCAAGGTCGGAAAGCCAGGATAGATTAAAAGCAAAAGAGGAAACGAATTTGAAACCACGAAGAGCAACAAAATATTATAAGAAAAGGGAAAACAGATTCAAAACCATTAAGCTAAGTCAACATAAATACGACGTCTCAAAATAGATATCCCATCAAAAGCTTACAGAATACTGAAGGCGCTTTAGAGGGCTAGCTCACTTAAGTTGCATAAAAAATAAAGTATTATAGCTCCACAAAGGGCTCGCCCATGCCATACACCTATGAACTCGCCGAAGGGCATGTAAAATGCAGATATTGCCCACACTCAAATATCGAAAGAGCAACATTATAACTAACCACTTCGCCTTATCCTAAGGCTCGTGCTTGGGGAGCTATGGATGGTCTTGTCCCAAGACTTGTGCTTAGGGGCTGTGGATCGTCAATATATAATTAGGGGCACAACGCCCTCCAAAAGGGCCAAAAACAGCCTTAGGTGCGCCCTTTTAAGGGCGCCACCTGAAAAGGCTTCTAGAAACATCTAGAACATTCTAAAGTACATTGTACAATCGACCTTACATATTCATCATTTCGCCTTGTCCCAAGACTCGTGCTTGATGGACCGTGGATCGTCAATATATTCTTAAGGGTTCGAATGCCCTCTAAAAAGGCTAACGCGCCCTCCATAAGGGCTCATAAGGCTTAGGCGCGCTCTCCCAGAGGCACCGCCTCAACTAGCTTCTAGAACTCAGTAAAAAGACTTAAAGCCCACATTACTTGAGTTTTAAGTCTCGGAAAACCAAGCCCACGAATGACTGTAAATACATCTCTTGAGAGCACTCTCAAGGCATCTCATAAACAGTCTAAACCTTAGATTCTATCATTATACTCACCGCAAGTACAAACATTGTGGTTAGATGTTTCGTTGTTTGTTAAGTTCTTGAAGATGATTTTTGAAACTTTAACTTATTTTGCAATGATGTTGAGACCTTAATTTATTTTAATTGAAGTTGATGAACTATTTCGCTGCATTTTAATTATGATTTTGACCTATGAAATGGTGAAAGGTTGAGTATAGGCAGCACCTATTTAAATAATTGTATTTTTATTTAATATATAAAAGTCGGAGGTCTTGGGGTGTTACATGTAAGATGTCAATTAAGTGATTTGATTCAAGTACTTAACAATTTTCATCAATAAAAAAAAAATCATTCGAAAAAAACTCGAGTTCAATTACTCCTTTGGTCCCTTTTTATAGGTGTAGTTTACAAAAATCACGGGTATTTAAAAAGTTGTTGGAGTAATAAAATTGTCTCAAATATATGTGATTATTACTAAATTACCCTTAATTAAATATATATTTAATGTTGACTTTTCATATACCAAGACAATTTGGTAGTAGTATTAATAAGAGGTACTTGGAAAAAGAGTAATCAATACATTTAGGAATTTGTATATGATCTTATATTTAAAAAATAAAACTTTTTTTTTTATAAACTACTACTTTTTTTTTTGTTGAACAAATCAAAATGGAATATATTGCTCAAAGGAGGATAAATTCACCCCGCACAAGGTGTGCTAAAATGGTGAATTACCCAATATCTGTTACAACAATATTAAAAGCGACGAAGTGAATAAAAAATAAAACATCAAGAATTCTTTCATCTAAAAAAGAATGGTTACAAAATAAGAGATTAAAAGTGCGAGAAAAGGAAAGAAAAAAAAGGCAATAGTAATAGAAAGACTTAAATGCAATTTTCCCCTTCTATGTTTCAAAATATTGCGATTTTGTCCTCTTAATTAATTTTTTTTTTGTTCTCAATCTTTAAAGAAATATGCTCTTTTGACTCTTTATCTTTAAGGAATTAAACTCTTTTGACCCTTTTTCTTTACAAACTGTTATAATTTTAAACTCCCTTTTAAAACACGTGGCTTCTTCTTAGCAACTTTCTAACGTTTTATAAAATTATAATTTTTTTTTTAAAGGATATAAATCACAACTTTTTAAAATTTTAAGAGGTCACAAATTCACTTAAGCCTAATACTAGAAAAGACGGTACTACTACTACTACCGGTGTTGATGGAAACGAGTGAGAATCATATATCGTGAAACCCGCACATACATAGGAAACATGTTCATCAGAAAATGGCAGGTGTGTCACCCATTTACAAATTATACAATTTCAAGTACCCAGGTAGTTCATGATTTTCTCCGCCAGTTTAATTAGTGACCTCAACTAAACTCCTTTTCTATAAGTACACCACTTTTCTATGTAGAAAAAACACCATTTTCAGTAAACTACAGTAAATACTATAACTAGTATTATTGATAATAGTGCATAAACAGTACTATCAGTACTTTTTGCTTATGGAAGATAAAAGAGAAAGAGTGGTTTAAAGGAGTAACAACAACCCCACCTTTCAATCTTCTTTTCCTATTTCTTTCTCTCTTTATCAACAGTACTTGTACAGTACAGGTAGTTGAATTTTTTATTTATGTGTGATAAAAGGGTCTCTCTCACTTTCACAAAGAAAGGTGAGTGTTTCTTTATCATTCTAAGGGAAAAAAAAAGGAGAAGAAACTTTCAGAAATTTTTAGTTCTGATTTTTTTCTATATTTAGTTTAAGTTGTAATTGTATAAGTATTTCTTTCCAAATAATTTTCTTTGTTAGAAGATGATTTTTTTTTTTTGTTGCTTATCTTTGTTTTTTTTTGTTTTGATCTGGTTTTCTTTGGAAATAGTGCCTTTGCCAGATTTGTGTGGATATGAGATCTTCAATCGTTTTCTCTTCTTCTCTGATTCTCATGAAGACATTAACTACAGTACACTTCCACCTTCTCTGTTGGAAACTACAGTTTCACTTCCGTGATCTCTGCTTTTGACCATTAATTTACTACTTTTTACTTTTTTTGGTTACTGTTTCTGGTTTATTTTATTGGTATATAATAATAACTCCTCTGGTATTCTGATTCATATTTTTTATTTTTATTTTTATTTACACCCTTTCTATGCATCTGGTTTCTTTTGTTACATGTTCTTTTGTTGAAGCTTTTGGATTTTAGATTGACTTTGAAAAGCTTTAGTTCATGAGAATGGTGAAGCAGTAAGCTGAAGATGCAGTTTTTATTTATATATTTATTTAGATTTTGATTCTTGTTAATTGTATTATGTTTGAGATTTTATGCTTCTCTATTTTTACTTACATCTGTATTTGATGAATTGTGCATGGATTTGGAAGGGCTAGAACAAAAGCCACACTTTTAACTTTTAATGTTGAAAAAAATGTTTATTTATGTAAAAATCTTGTAAGTCCTAGGGTTAGGGTTCTTACAAAAAAAATTTGATTTTTAAATATCTAGAAGCCAAATAAACCATAATATTATTAGATATTGTCGTTTCATTTTGGCTAATATATATTTCTTCCCATTGCAGTGCTTGATCTATTAAGGATGTTATTGTCTATAATTGTTAATCCTTAATTCATCAAACATTGGGAAAGATTTGAGTTCTTCTGTAAATTCTTGTCCAAAGTAAAATCAGGTAAATTTATCCTACCTATGAGATCTGCATGTTAGATGCTCATACATATAGTATTTGTCAGCAGAAATATATATGTGAATTTGGAAGCCCCATAAAGTTGAATTATTATTATATCCTATTGTGGTAATAATCAGGAAGGAGTTATAATTTGATGAAATATTATTTGGTTTGGTTGATATTAATAATTAAGAAAAATAGTTCAAGAGAGCTCTCTTCAGTCCACTCATGGATAGGAAAAGGTTTTGAATTAGCTGCTGACTCATTGATTCAAACACAATATGAAAAAGCATCATGAATATGCTATATTGTGAATGTGTGAATGATGCGGGAGCTAAATTTCATCTTTCTCTTGTCTTTGCTTGGACTGAAGGGAGCTCCCTTTTGCTGTTTATATATCATTTTCTTCTCACCCTGCTAGTCTTGTACTTATTTTGCCTTTCTCTGGTTAGTCCTTGTGATCCAAGTGTGGTTATTTCAATAAGATTTTAACTGATTAAAGAAGAAAAAAAACTAAGCATGTATTAACAAATAGGCACTTGTAATAATTTGACAATAACATTAATTAAATGTAATTATATGTGTTGCTTGCTATCAATGCATTGTACTTTCAATATAAGTGTTGCTAGTAGATAGTAGCTTCATTTTGTTTTCATGTCCTGATATAGTCCCTTTGGTCTTGCCCTGCAAATTGTTGCTATAGTGATTTGATTATTTAGCTATTTATTTATTTTCCCTTGCCAACATATCATGCTACTAATGGAGAATTTACTATTATTAGTCCGAAAGTTCTGAATACTCTCTTGGCTCGAGTTCTTGTTGGATTCTTGTAAGTTTTATTGGCAGACATATTCTTTATATGGGCTTTAACCATCCTTGTTGTATGTGGTAAGTTAATGATTTTCTCTTAGTTTTGTTGGTGACCTTATTGTTTTGTTTAATTATTAATAATAACTTTTGTCATAATAAACATTATCTTTTGGTAGCTTCATTATAAATCCTTATGTAAGATAGATATCATATAATGATTTTCGTGTCTATCTATATATAATGCTAACAAATAGTTCTAGAGAATTGAAAAGAGATTTTTTTTTATAGAAAAGAACATTTTTTAGACTTTTAAAGAATTCTTCACACAAATTTGAAGATATTATTATTATTACATTTGCTTCCTTAAAAAAATGCTATAAGGGATTGGTATTTTTAAAATGGATTTTTCTAACCTGCACATAAGAAGCAATCAATTTTTAAGGTGGCCATTCCTTAAAGTTTTTTTGAGTTTGTATTTATTATTCAATCATTAAATGCTATGGGTTTTTAAATTTAATAATTTAAAAGTTAAATTAATTTTCGAATTAATTTTGTCTAATTGGTACGTCTGTTGGTCACATTTACAAGTAACTATCTTTCTTTTAGATTTATTAAATAAATGATGTATCTAACTTTAAAGTAGTACTAGTAAAAAAAAACTTAAGTATACTAACAAAAATTGTAAATTGAAACAGACAGATACACACCCCACGATACGTGTGTTCTTTTTTCTCCAAAATACAGTAAATGTTCGGAAATATTACCAACTCTTTGAAGTGATATTGGTTATGTTCATCGTGCTAACTCATGCAATGACTTTATATGTTCATCGTGCTAACTCATGCAATGTCTTTTTCACTCTTAAGATTCTCATATGTACTCTATACTCACTCATAACTATGACTTTTTACACAAACGATTCTGTTATGTACTCTAAGGAGATCCAAATGGAGTAGTATTTATTAGTATATTTACATATTCATATTTTATACATGTACTTAATGGTATAATACGGTCATGTTGAACTAAAGTTTAATCTCATGAATTTAGTATTTTTATTTTCACTCATTCATGAATTGATTCGTTTATTTTCTAATCCAAGATTTGATTTGGTCATTCACTGAAGTACTTCATGAAAAGGGTCAGAAAGTGTCTTTCTTTTTGTGATAAATCTTAATTAATAGATGGGACACAACGCAACAAAAGGGTAGAAGCTTATTTATGAAAATTGAGTGGATATATATAGCTGGCTCTGAACTTACACACACCTGTGTCGGCCACTTTATTCCAAAACACAGAAACATCATATTGTTTTGCCCCACGTTCTTTGTTGGACGGAGTGGATGAACTCCAATACATTGCTGCCATCCATAAAATCTTCTAACAAATGCATTTAAGCGCTTATGGATGGATACATTCATATTTGAGTATTTAAATAGATTTTACATGTAGACATCAATCATTTATATATTTTTTATAGTGATATCTTTGGATTGGTCAGAGACCTAGGCCAATAGTTTAGGCCAATAACAAATCAGGCTTAAATGTCACATTTGACAGTTTACTTGCAACACACCCCTTCCTCCCGAGGGACGTACGGAGCAACCGAGACCAGTTTAATTGAACTGTAACGTCTCTTTACCCATGTTTTGTGAATCTCTCATCGGCTGTTATACTTTTTATGATTTCGTAACCGTCAGGCACACGTGTGTCTTTCAACGACTCTACATTCACGCACATCTATATGGAATCTCTCACTTCTAAACCCCCATTTATGACCTCTACTGACTTGAGCGTTGTAGTGTCTGCAGGTACCCCCTGTTTCAGTATTCAACTGACGCATTACCACCAGCTTCAACCACCGCATTAAAGAAGCACCGACAATCACCTTCTGATCAGGTACGACCAGTGGCGCCGTCTGTGGGAAAATACAAGTTATCCTTGTTATTTTACGTACAAATAATCAAAGCTTCATACTAAAAACCATGACTGCCAACATTGCTAGCATGCACATCCAGAGCCAAATCCAACGTCCCAACCGCGATGGACAAACAACCTCTCCATGTGTGATATTAGATATGAGTCCATCTTTGCTGCTGCTAGCATGTTTCGGTTTTGGGTCTTCATTTGGCTTATTTTCGATCTTTTATGTTTATGCTACTTCTCCATCTCCCGACTATCTTAGGAATTTGTTTCCTGGATTCCGGTATGCTGATCACTTTTGATTTGAGATCGGGAGTTAGTGTCTAGTTCCCAATTTATGTGCTTGTTTTGGTGTTTTCTCTAGTAGATTGGTAGTTGAAGGGTGTCTTAGTGATTTATCTCTGAAGTCTAGTAGACCAATCACTTTTGATTCGAGATCGGAAGTAAGTTTCTTGACTCAAGTTTTTGGGCTTGATATGGTGTCTTCTTCGATGTATCAGAGATTGAGTGGTGGTGGAATCCGAAGGAGTGTTGGAACATGTCATTGTTCAGGTGTTTAATTGGGTCGACTGTGGTGATGAGAAGATGATGTTCTATTTCAAGGGTTTTGATCAGATGGATGATTTATTTGAGGAATTATGGTGAGCAGCATTCGAAAGGTGAAAGAATTTTGTTTATGTGGTCAGTTGCAAGAAAGTGTGGGTGTTTGGCTTTGATTTAGGTGGTTGGTGGTAGCCCTCAATTTAGGTGGTATCTATATTGGTGTTAATCTGTTTTTCTTTTAGTGTTTTGCCTATATACAACACTTTGATTTTGTAATTTTTGTCCGTCGTTCTTTGTTCGTCTTTTGCAGAGATTTGATTATTAATAAATTTTACCGTTAAAAAAAAAATATTTATAAAATATTGTTTTCTATAGTTTCACGCAATTAAACATAATCTTATTTGAGATATGTTAGACACTAAATGTTAGTACATCTTTCAATGAATTCATTCAAAGTTTTGTTCGCAACGTTGTAATCATGTAAGAATTCTGCTCTTTACCCAAACTGTTTCGCTCATTCCCAAAGTAAATGTCCAAAATGCCCTTACGTGACTTAAGTCACGCTAGTGTATTTTTTACGTGAGTTAAGTCACGCATAGTGACTTAACTCACGCACTAGTTGGCTAGTGGTTATAGCTCAAGAACACACGTTTTTTGGACGGTGGTCAATGCATTTTAATGGTTTTTACACGTTTTTTTAAAAAAGTTTTTCACGTTTTTTGACCTCATTAAGTGCTATGCTACCTTAAACAATCTATAAATACCCTCACAAACTTCCTCTTTTCTTCACATTATCTCATCCCACTCTCTCCCCCTTTTTCTCTTCTTCTTTTTTGCTTCTCTAGTCTCTAGGCTCTTTATACCCCTTTAGGTATATATACCAGTGGCTTTTGGGGGATGTAGTGGTTCGCCGGGTTGGGGAAAAGGACATCATCCCTTGAGGTAAAATTAGGTTTGTTTCCTTTTACTTCCAAAATCTTTTTACTGTGGGTAAAAAGAATCATCATGGGGGTATAAAAGGAACCAAATTTAAATTTACCTCAAGGGATCTTGATGTCTTTTTTCCCAACAGGACGGATCACTATTTTCCCCAAGAGCTATTGCTATATACTGAAGAGGGTAAAAATTACTTTTTACCTCAAAAGGGTAAAAAAATATTAATTAGATTAGTGAATTCAAATAAAATATATATATTTCTTATTGTAATGTTTGAATAATATTAATAAAACGAGAGTTATGTTTATTAATTTTGTTTTTTATTTGTATTTATATTTGTATTTATTTTATGTTTATGATTATGTATTGAATAAATAAAATCAAATAATTATTAATATTGAATAAATAAAGTGAACAAATAATTTAGAAAAAAGTAAATAAAATAATTTAGAATAAAGTAAATAAAATAATATAAAGTTACGTATGCGCCACTTAAATAAATTTGAATTTGAATATGCACCACTTAACTCAGCGTGAATTAGAATAAAAATTGCGTATTGAATAAATTCGAATAAAGTTACGTATTAATTTTTTTTTTGAAAAAAGGCCTAATTAAACTCAGCGTGAATTCGAATAAAGTTGTGTATTGAATATTAAACTCAGCGTGAATTCAATTAAAGTTGTGTATTGAATAAATTCAAAAAAAGGACTAATTAAACTCAGTGTGTATTCAAAAAAACGTGTTCTTGACAAAATACCACCGGTAAACCTAGCGCAAGTTAACTCATGCTATTGTGTTAACCTTGGCGTGAGTTAACTCACGCTATTGTTAGCCTTTGCCTAAGTTAAGTCACGCTACTGTGGCCGGTTTTTCATGCATTGTACAATATTTTTTACACGCTTTTGTTAATTTTTGCATTTGTTTTATGATTGCTTATTTAATTAAAATATTCCGTTAAAGTAAATAAATAAAATAGATTAAACTCAGCGTGAATTCGAATAAAGTTGCTTATTGAATAAATTCGAATAACAGTTACATTAAATTACATAAACGACATGTATGTCAACTATATATGTTCATAAATATGTCTTACCATTACATTCAGGAATGCACCTTCCAACTACAACAATTGTCTTGCCTCTGAATGTGGCAAATTCAAACTTGCTAAGCAGTAGGACTCCAACATTCGTCCAGAAGTCCTTTTGTTCAATTCAAAAGGTTAAATTCTTGTTGGTCTTGGTTTTAAATGATAGTATCCAAGTGTCAACAGAATGAGGTCCAGACCTTGACACTTCAATACCATCATTTAAACGAAGCCAACAAGAATTTAACTTTTTGAATGGAACAAAAGAACTTCCGGGCGAATGCTGGAGTCCTGCCGTTTAACAAGTTTGAATTGCCCCATCCAGAGGAAGACAATTGTTGTAGTTGGAAGACACCTTCCAACTACAATAATTATCTTACCTTTGAATGAGGTAAATTCAAACTGGCCAAACAACAACTATCAAGCATTCACCCGGAAGTTTTATTGTTTCATTCAAAAGATTAAATTCTTGTTAAACTTGGTTTAAATGATGGTATTCAAGTGTCAAAAGAATAAAGTCCATTCTATGACACTTCAATACCTTCATTTAAACCAGCCTAACAAGAATTTAATCTTCCGGGTGAATGCTTGTTAACTGTCGTTTGACAAGTTTGAACTACCTCATTCAAAGGAAGACAATTATTGTAGTTGTAAGGTGCATTTCCCTACCTAATCACGAACTTCTAGCGGAATCAAAATTTTGATGATATCTTCAGTTGATCTCAGCAATGTTACCCGCATATCGATCCACTGGAACATGCTATGCTCCCAAAACATGCTCCTCACGTTTTTGTCGTTCTTTAACTTCACCTAAGTGAATGATACTCTCCACTTGTCGAGCGTTGAACGTTTATACCGAACGTATTTCACCCTCCTCGTGTCTCTGGGGTTGACTGCTTGGTTGAATTCATTCAGTTGATCCTTAACGTTACATTAAGGCACCGAACCTTCAACCTTTGAGGTTCTTCGCCGTTGAATTCTGCATGAACGTCGATCCACCCGACCATTGCTTTAAAACTACACAATAAGAAATTAAACACAATCAATGCAAAACTCATTCAAACATTTCATCAAACACTTGGAGTGCAAATTATACATAAACATTAAAAATGATAACTAAAAAATAAATATGCAAACATCTAAATAATTAAGCAATATAAGTCATTTGCATGTAACATTGTATCATATCTTGCAAAATTTTTTTTTTTAAACAAACCCTAAATCTAAAAAAATCTAATCTAAGTGTAAAAAATCTAACATAATCATGCAAACATCTAAACATTATAACAATTAAGCACTATAAGTCATTTGCATGTAACATTTTATCATTTCTTGCAAAAAAAATAAAAATTTTAACAAATACTAAACCTAAAAAATTATAGATTAAGTGAAAAAATCTATCATACCAACATAATTTAAGTGAAAGCTTACTTGTTCTTGTTATTAGAGTGTTGTTTGATTTGAAGTTGAAGGAATTTTGAAGTTGGGTAATTTGAGAGAGATTTGAGTGTGTTGTTTGAAAATGAGGCAGAATGAGGCTCTGCTTGGGCTAAGAACAGCACGTAGCGTGAGTTAACTCACGCTACGTGACTTAAGTCACGCTACTATTATAATTGAGTTAACATGCGTAAGGGTAAATATGAAATTTTACTTGAAAATGAGCGAAACCATTTGGGTAAAGAGCAGAATTCATTATGTAACTCGGTCGCTAAACTCAACTTGTTTATATTTTTTATTTTATACATAAAGTGATAAGCATCAACTAAACTCAAACACACAACACACTATGATCTCCGGAATTCAAACACATCAAGATGTTCATCTAGATCAATATAGTTGAATAGGCTTTCATATGTAAAACATTGTTTTTTATTGCTACTTGCGGTGGGTCAATTTTTAGGCTCCGCATACGTTGTTAAGAGTACCATTTTTGGTTTCTAAAATGGTCTTCTTCTTGAGGCAATACTTAGTTCGAATATACTAGAATATTATCATGTGTAAGTGTAACTGAACTCACTTAAAAACTAAACCTGTTCCTCGAAAAGTTCGAGATGCAAGTACAATTGAACATATCGTTCACCTTTTGCCCTACTATTATTTAGTCAATTTTAATGGCTGCTGTTCGTGAAATGGATTGGGCATGTTCCCCGAGTTTTTCATGTGATTAAATTATAAAGTTCTGTAAAAGCTCTAAAAAAAATTATAAAGTTTGTTAAGATTATTATTATTCTATTATTAGTTGAACAGTTACGTTGCAAAAAAAATATCAGAATCTGTTAATATTTTTTATTCTATTATTAGTCGAAGGGTTGATGTCATGTCTTTGTGCAGGACCACTACCCCTTTGATTTGTTGCAAACTTGCAATAATGCTCAACATTTTTGGCTTGATTTGAATCACTTCTCCTTCACCGTGTTACCATTCCCAAAGCATAACTAATTTTTTATTCGGTCTAATTTAAAATTTGCAGTGCCGCACGTGGTAAATCAGCAAAATCATTTTATTAAGGAGAAGCGAAGTTTTTTTTATTTTTGAAAGATTCAGAGAAGCGAAGCTTTTTTTGTGCTAAGAAAAACGTATATTAAAAATTCAACAGAACCTCTTTGGCACAAGACGTGTCCGAAGAAACTTAAAATCTAGAGTTACACAACAACAGTCCAAGCTACATCAAGTAGCTGTAATATGAAAAACAACCAAAACTAAAATTACAAAATGGCCTGTAAATACATTAATGAATTTAACCTTTAAATAGGATAATCAAAATCAAATAAGATGTAGAATGATTTTAACAACCATAAAGTTTGAAGTTTATACTTTTTAGATAAAGAAGAAAATTGTATCATTTGATTATAAAAAAATCCTCTTGTTACAATCCTTCAAAATATAAACATCACGAAGATCTAAATGATGTTATAAGTCAGGCGAGAGTTCTCGTAGGATCCACCAAACCCCCAAAATGAATAGAATGATCTAAAAGATTTCCATGAAAAACTGTAGAAATCCATAATCATCCAGAAATCACAAACGAGAGTTGATCGTAAAAGTCACAAGTGACATAATAAAATATGGAGGGAGTTCTCTAGTTCTTGATATGTTTTTTTTAGATACAGAATTTTTACCACCGTTTAACACTAACTAATCATGGTTAGAGAACCTCTAGGCACACAAAATGGATTCCTCGATATATAGTTGTAGTTTACTACAACAAGGAAAAGTCGATTTATTTATTATCAATGTTGAATGGTCGTCTCAACGATGACTATATAAGAAGGGTGGTCAGTGTTGAGCATCTGCATCTGTCAATCAGCTCAGATGGACGCGTTTGACTCACCAAGATGAAACTTTAAAATGACGATGATGTGAGAACCATGTTCTCTATATTTGGTCAACATAGTTCCAAGGAACCAATCGAGTTAGCACTTCTTTAGTGAGATCTACTGATTCTTTTCGGGCCAAGTTTTATTTGTCTTATAATATTTGAAGAAATTGTAGCATGCATGGTTGAATCTGATAATGAAACTAGTTTGCCTCGTCCATGATCTTGTTTGGATTTAACTGATGTTTTTAATTATGCTTTTGAATTTTCTTAACAAAGTCTTAGTCATGTTTTTTTAGATTTATGGTTTCATAGTGCATCCGGATTTTGATTTTCGAGTCATAAAAACATGTTCCCTAATACTAAAATGCAAAAGTAAAAAACACATGAAAATTGTTGTTCACACATTTGAGAAGGCTGAAAAGCACGAGTAAATTACTCAAATGCCACTCGACAGTTAACTGTCGAATTTTATTGGAACCGACTACAGTTAACTACCGAGGAAAACCTCAGCAGTTAACTGTCGATGTTCTGTTATAAGAACATAACAGACATAAGAGTTTCCAAAACTCCATTGTTACGTTTTTGGTTCTCCTAGGTGCGATTTTCAGCCATTTCAAGCCAATTTCAATCACAAAAACAAGTAAGTTTTTTGAATCCTATTGCATTGTTGTTTTGTGGTTGAATTGTTTGTTTTTTTTTTGGTTAAATTTCGATTATATTGGTTTTATTGATTTTATGTATTGTTAGATTTATGTTTAGGTTTTATTGTTTTGACGATTTGTTGTAGAATTGTTAAAATTGTTAGAATTGTTTAAGTTTAGGTTTAGGTTGTTATGAATTGTTATAGAAGTTTTATTGAATTGTTAGGTTTAGGTTTTGATGAATTGTTGTAGAATTGTTAGAATTGTTGAGGTTTAGGTGTAGGTTTTGATGATAGTTTAGGTTTGTGTTTAGGTTTTGATTTTTGATTTTATGGCATTGTTGTTTAGTTTAGGTTTTGATCGCCAATTTTTTTCTATGTAGATATGTCTCAGAATCAGAACCAGGGTAACGTTCAGAGTGATGACAAGAAGAAAGAAAAATCGCCTCGCACAGAATTGTTTGTGGTGGTTCCGAAAAAAAGAAGGGTTCGAAGTTGCTGATGTACAATCAGTCGAGGTTGAGGAGGAGCGGGAGGACATGCTATTTTGGTCCTCAACCAAAAGAAGGTGCCCTAGGGACTGTAGCGGGCAACCCGATTGACTTGTGTGAAGAGGAAGAATGAATGTAATGGCTTCTAATGCCTAATTGTTTTGGATTTTTTGTATGTTTTTTTTTTTGTGTCGCGCGCATTTTGCTTGACATTATGATACTTTCAATAAAATCGCGTTTTGAATAATTTTGATTAAAATCGCGTATTTCGATTAAAATCCGTATTGAATAATTTCGATTAAAAATTGCGTATTCTAATAAACACTAATTAAGTCCAACGTATATTCGAATAAAAGTTGCGTAATGAATAAATAAATTCGAAAAGTGGTAAATTCATTACATTACATTTGGAAATATACCTTCCAACTACAACAATAATTTTACCTCTGAATGGGGTAAATTCAAACTTGTTAAACAGCAGGACTCCAACATCCGTCCAACATTTCTATTGTTCCATTCAAAAGATTAAATTCTTGTTAGGATTGGTTTAAATGACAGTATTCAAGTGTCAAAAGAATGAGGTCCATTCTTAGACACTTCAATACCTTCATTTAAATCAGCCTAACAAGAATGTAATCTTTTGAAAGGAACAATAGAAATGTCAGACGAATGATTGAGTCCTTCCGTTTAACAAGTTTGAATTACCCCATTCAGAGGAAGACAATTGTTGTAGTTGGAAGGTGCATTTCCCTACCTAATCACGATCTTATAGCAGAATCAGACTCTTGATAATATCTTCAGTTGGCCTCAACAACGTTACCCGCATTTCTATCCACTGGAACATGTTGTGCTCCCAAAACATGTTCTTCACGTTTTCGTCGTTCATTAACTCCACCCAAGTGAATGATATTCTCCCATCGTCGAGCGTTGAACGTTTATACCGAACGTATTCCACCCTCCTTGTGTCTCTGGGGTTGACTCATTGGTTGAATTCATTCAGTTGATCCTTGAGACCTCTTAACGTTACACCAAGGCACCGAACCTTCAACCTCTAAGGTTCTCCGCCGTTGAATTGTGCATGAACGTCGATCCACCCGACCATTGTTTCAAATCTACACAATAAGAAATTGAAAACAATCAATGAAAAACTCATTCAAACATTTCATCAAACACTTGGAGTGTAAATTATACATAA
>Ga0315914_1001836_pt1 | contig 32314 bp, 10 predicted proteins | sample MpolenodulesMG_FD_203920 | JGI IMG/M metagenome (GOLD analysis project Ga0315914, IMG submission 203920) | Medicago polymorpha root nodule microbial communities from Los Angeles, California, United States - elongated nodules | ecosystem: Host-associated > Plants > Roots > Nodule | place: USA...
GTAAGATAGATAAAGCATAAAAGGATTAAAATCAATTATCTCTCGGCTTTTTCCTTAATAACTTGCAAAACAAGTTACAAAAGTGCTATAAATCTTCATTAGAATTACTACTTCCTGGCACTTATCACCTCCCTGACCTGTCCACCCCCACCCTAGCCTCTTCATCTCTGCTATCGTACGTAACACCTTTATCCATACATAAATAAAAAAGACGCCAAAACTCAACCCGCAAACAGCCACGATCCAGTCAAGCGTCACGACAAAATGACGTACTCTCACTGTTACCAATAATTCGCGCCTACCTTTAAACGAACTTGTCTCGCCTCCCTTACCCCCCTCTTCAATATCAAATAAATCCTTCCATCACATTGATGTCTGCCTCCCTCCTCTCCGAATACTATCATCTACACACTCAAATAGCTCTCAAACATTTTAGAATACCGAATCAAATTGATTGTAAAATCAATAAATTTAATTTTGTTAAAATATGTTTTATTAATTTGAATTTTGAAAATGATTAAATATGAAGTTTTTTCTTAAAAAAACGCTAACGGTGAAACCAACACGTACTAAATATTGAGAAGTGACAAATTATAAATTTGAACGACGTTCATCCATATCTAAGGTATCTATAACATTTTTAGGTTCAATTACACCGGAAATCTTTTAAGTTATTTAATTGTAACAAAGTTATCTTTTAAGTTTTTTCGTATCACTTACGTCCTTTTAAGTTATTTAATTGTAGCAAGTAAATAATTTTATTACTTTTTGTAACACTTAGGTCCTTTTAAGTTATTTAATTGTAATTTTAGGCCCAAAGTGACTTACATTTTTAAGATCTGAAATCCTCCAAATTGTTACTGTTAAATAATTTAAAGGTGCAGAAAAAACTTAAAGGATCAACATGTTATAATCAATTAACTTAAAGACCTGAGTGGTACGAAAAAAACTTAAATGACCAATTTAACTTAAATGACCAATTTATTACCGTTAAATAACTTAAATGACCGTCAATGTAATTTAGCCATGTTTTTACAGATTGCACTTATAACATAAAAAATCTTTTATTATTTAGTAAATTGTTTCATACTTTTCAAGGTCTAAAACGGTTACTTTGTTGACTTTATTCTTGTACCGACTTACTTGTTTTAAGAGTCAAAGGCAATGTTATCCAAGAACTCCTTACATCTTTTTTTATCCACTAAGCCTAAAAAAACTCACGATTCAGTCACTTCAAATTGTACCACCTCTCCATTATTTTTTACTTTGAAAACTCTTTGCCAATACATATCCAATACCCTCTTTATTCTTTTTTTGAGGGGGTGAGGGGTGGGAATGTGTAAAGGAATATACACCCTCTTTAGGTGATGGTCAATTTCATTTAGAAAAGATGTGGACACAATAAACTCCGTCACATAAATATATAGTACATGGCTTTGTGGCAATATGCAATGCAAGTCAAGTCATGAAGCACGTTGCTTAACCTTCATAACTTGAATCTTATCCAAACCAAGTAGGTCACCGAGTAAGCATAAGCACCACAATTTTATTTGTTTATTCTATTCTTATACTCCTTCGTGCCTTAGTGTGAAAGGTTGCAAATTGAAGTTACTAAGAAAACCATTCCTACGCGTCACACTTTAATCATAACCTTGCCACATATACATAGAGACCATTTTCTACTACCGTGTGGGACATTCATATTCTAGCCAAATGGCATGATTCTAGAAATTACTAGAAATTAATCCAAATTTAATTCCAAATGTCTTTATTAAAATAATAATGACAACTAAAGAAGTAATTTAAACCATGTTGAAATTTTATCCTGGTTTTCCTTTTAAAAGTCTTGTTTTTCCTCATTTGTGTAGCTAGTTTTATGCCAAAAGTCATGTTTATGTGGACACATACTTCATTTTTCTATTTCCCTCATGCGTAACGCTTTGTCTATTTTTTTCTTTTAAAAAATTATATATAGTCAAATTCAGTTCTAATGACTTTCCCATTCATTTAGACTATGACAAATGGCACGTCAATAAGAGTTCTACCTCACTAAAACTTTGTTTGCACACACAAAAAACCTAAAATAAAAAGAATTAAATATAAAATACAAAATAAACCAATCATGCATTGAATAGTTTTTTTTTATTTCCCCAACAAAAATAATATAATCATACACCATTTTTTAAATCACATCTTAATTTATATTAATTAATATAATTTACCAAAGTAAGAAATATAGGAAAACAAATGTGGGGTGAGTTGGACTTAGGAATATGCATTTTCATTTTAAAAATCTTGTATGTTACCTAAAATCATAATTTTGCCGTTTAGGGCGAAGTAGTGCATTTATTTGAACATGAGAATAGGTATTTTTCATTTCATATAAAAATTTAGGCTGAATTAGGCAAAGCAATTTAAGGAAAAACCTTATCTTTAATTTGTGTCCAAACAAAAGAATACTCTAGTACGGTATAATGTAAGGTGTCAAGAACTTAATAAGGAAATGAAGAAGTGAAGTACCACATGTCAAATTGTTCCAATAATTTTGTCACAACACAAGTCAGAGAGAATTTCCCACATCTTCTAAAAGATACGACTAGATTTTGGGGACCTTACCAAAATCCAAAACTTCACATGCAAACAAATTTTCCAAAATTACAACCAATTAAAAATAAGAATAAAAATACATTATAACATAAAAATATTTGGTGGAAGTGTTGTGGTGCACGTCATATACTTGTAGTTTAACTAAATTTTGTGTGGCTAAAGCCATATACAAGCATCATTGCAATCTTTCTAACGTTCTTTGCATTACCTTTACCAGAATCTAGCACTGTCTTCATAAATTCGTGGACCAACAATTATTTGCCACGTTGGTGTTATTACCTACTTATATGTTAATTTTACTCTGTTCCTACTACAGCCACGGTGTTATGTTCCCTTTGCCAACTAGTAATATTCACCTCTCAACTATATTGCCCTTGCCCATATTCCACACTCCAACCACATGTTCAAATTATTATTCCTACGCAACAGTACCAACTGTATATTATAAATCAAATAAATGAACCTTGCTGGGTAATTAATAATAAATACCGAACATCCCTTCAACAGAAAACCTATCGTGAACCGTTTTTTATATATAAGAAATTATTATAAAAATGCTGTATTTTTTTCGAAGGAAAATAGCTCTAACAAAATTTGAGTTTGGTCCAAAAGTTAGGTGATGTTAAGATTTTTACATTTGATGAAAGATATATCTTTTACAAATAGAGACGTTGTTAACTTAGAAACCGAATTTATAATATTGAGTTCCATCCAACTCAAATTTTAAGATTGCATAAACATTTATTTAAGATCCGTTGAATCATCTCCTATTAGATTTCTTCTATTAGACCACTTAAATCATAATCTAGATATATAATTTTAATTATAAAGGGTGTGTATTTAGATTGGACCTAACTCATTACCTTATGAGTTAGGTCCAATCTAAATTCTAAGAAGTGAGATATAATTTAATTGTAAGCTTTCAATTAACTCAAATTTTAAGATAGTATGAAAACCTATTCAAGATAAGTTGGATCATCTACTACAATTTTTTTTATTAGACCGAATCACTTAGGTCATAATCCATACGTCTAATCCTAGATATGAAGGGTTGTGTTAAGACCGAATCACTTGAATCATAATCCAGACGTCTAATCCTAAATATGAAAGGTGCGCGTTAAGAGTCGTACATTAGTGTGATAAAAAACATATTAGTGAGGGCAATTAACAGTAGACATCCCATTTTTCTCATCCTTAATTACACACATTTTAATCCCTTAGTCTCCACACTAGTACCACTACAATTCACCTAAATTACATAGAAAATGCTTTAAAAACATTTCCTTAAATCAAAATGAAAAACCATAGTACTTATCCAAGTATTGTCAACTAGTGACATGAAAATGAAAAATAAAAATTGGGATCTTAATCTTGGATAAGGATTAAAAGTCCAATCCCTTAAGAAAGAAACAGTATCACCAAGTCCTCTGTTCCAAGAATTCTCCATTTAATGTCAAAAAACATTACCGTCCTCTAATATCTCTCCCTCAACGTCACACCACCGCTTTTCTTAATTATCCACTTCCATAATTTCCACGCTGTAACAAAAATACATTTTTTTTAAAAATAAAATAAAATAATTTTCCAAAAACACGTTACACCGAATGTTAGAAGAACAAACACGCACTACATGTGTCTATATATATAAACCTCATTCCCCTCAAACAAAAACCAAACAACACTTCTTCAAAAAAAAAAAAAACACATTACATTACAATTTTCTTAGTTCATAGCAATGAGTTCATGGGTGAGAGGCAAGTGTATTGGTAAAGGAGCGTTTGGCGTTGTGAATTTAGCTTATTCAAAAAGCGATTCTAAAGTTTTCGCGGTGAAATCAGTTGATACTACAACTGCTCTTCCAAGTCAGTTAGAAGCGTTGGAGAATGAGATTAAGATTTTGAAACGGTTATCTTCTTCTTTTTCTTCTTCGCCTCACGTGATTGGTTTTCTCGGCGAAGATGTCACGTGCGAAGGAAATAAAACGTCGTCGTTTAAGAATCTACACTTGGAGTACATGCCAGGTGGCACCGTCGCTGAAATCAACCGTGCTGACGTGGATGAAAAGTTAGTTAGAAACTTTGCCTGGTGTTTAGTTAACGCGTTACGTGATGTTCACGCGCGTGGCGTTGTTCATTGTGATGTTAAAGGAAGAAACGTTCTCATCGGTGGTTCCGTCGCTAAGCTAGCTGATTTTGGTTCAGCTATGGAATTTTCCGGTGGTGAATGTGAAGTACCACGTGGAAGTCCGATGTGGATGGCGCCGGAGGTGATTCGTCGGGAGTATCAAGGACCGGAGTCTGATGTCTGGTCATTAGGATGTACTGTGATTGAGATTTTCACCGGAAAATCACCGTGGGAGGATGAAGGATTCGATACGTTGAGTCGAATTGGATTTTCCGATGAGTTACCGGAGTTTCCGAGCGGTTTATCGGAGCTCGGGAGAGATTTTCTGGAGAAATGTTTGAGGCGTGATCGGAACCGGAGATGGAGGTGTGATCAGCTACTTCAACATCCATTTTTGTTACCGTGTGATCGCGTTGTTGAATCTTCGCCACGTTGCGTTTTGGATTGTGAAGAAAACGAGTTTGAATTTGAAGAAGAGAATGAAGTGAAGTTGAATAGTGATGAAAATGAAAATTCAGTTAAAAATAGAATTGGTAAATTAGCAACTGGAATGAGGGTAAATTGGGAAACTGAAGATTGGATTGAAGTAAGGGCAATTTCGTCTGAACATAAAGAAGAAGTAACAATGGAAAATGAAGAGTGTGAGTGTGAGGGTGAAGAAGCTGAATTAGGGGTAACATGGGAATTTGAGAATGTAATGAGGGTAGAAGAGGAAATGGAAGTAGGGACTAGTTCGGAATATTGTGATTTTGATGAAAGGGTAAAATGGGAAATGTGGAAATACAACCGCAACCGTAAGAACAACGTTATAGGTGGAAGTGGAAGTTGGTGTGGTTGGAGATGTCGGTATAGATACGGTTGGGGAAATTTTAATAGGAATATTAGTGGAATATTCAGCATTTGCACTTGTTGTGATAATTGTAAATTATTCAAATCATGTAAATTGTTCTCAATATATAATAATTGTTATTATTCCTTTTGGTTGAAAATATTCTTGAATTGGTGTTTGAAATTGAGATTCACCTCAAACATGGTTAAGGGTGTGTTTATTTTAAAGTTTAGTAGAAATAATCTTATTAGAACTAGTTTTTTTTTAATTGGTATTATATTAGAACTAATTTTAAAGAGAATATATTTGTATATGAAAATAATAATATTTTAATAATAACTGAAAATATATAATTCTTTTTATAAGGGGTAAAACCTAAAATATACGAATTTTAGAGGTGGATCTATCATTGAACCATCCTAAAACAAAATCAAATAATACTAATGGAGGACCTCTCAAAAGAATTTAATGGAGGAGAAGCGGATTAAGATTTTCTTTGGAATAGTGTACGTATTTTGATTAAAGGAAAATATTATGAACTTTTACAAAAATATCCAACTATAATGAAAAAAATACTCAACTATAGACTATAAATGTTCCCTAGGAGTGATTTTTTTTTTTCGTAAAAAAAAATCAAATATGTCCCTCTCTATATACGTAATTAAATGATCACTCTACCATACATCTCTAATGTGCATTCTGTTCTTTACAAAATTTATGGCAAATCCTAGGTCGTTAAGAGTGATGTTATCTTTCTTGGCAAAGGTTTTTATTAGTAGCCTTTTTTCATACCTCAATTTTTGACCTAAGATATCACTGACACGTGTCGTTGGACCCTACATTCATGCGCCGTCTGACCCTGATCAATCTCTAATTTTCAATGTAAAATTCGGCAGAGAGGTATTTTAAAATACCTCATTTTGATTCCGAGTCGGGCCATTTTCTCTCTTTATTTTTTGATTTTAATTTTAATACCATCTTTTATCAACTTCAATTTTATTTTGATCTTATCCTTTTTCATTTAATTAGTCTTTATCTTTTTCCCTTTTTACCATTATTATTTGTATTTTTTACTTTTCATTTTGTTTCGTTCGTATCCGAACTTGTCCTAATCCAAAAATCCAGTTCACAGCCTCATCTGCATCAAAGAACGTCACACGCTACTCCAACAAACAGCACACAAACTCAGGAACAGAAACGTTTCTTTCCATTCCAAAAGCCAGAATTCCTGCGTCTTTCAAACAAACCCTAACCTAAACTCAACACTATAAATAACACCTGCAAAACACAAGTTAAGGGGGGGACAATTTCGACAGCAAAAAATCATCACAAAACCTACCGATTCACAACTCACAGAAGCCTTTTACTTTCGAACCTGCAAAAAACAAAACATGCAAATAGTCACAAAAAACATTTTCTTAATAAACCTTGATCCAACATCAAGTGATCGTTACCTTTTAGTTCATTTTCTTAATCAAACATTAATCGATTTAATTCCATTTCAAGTATTTTTTTCTTCAATATTAAAAAACACAAACCAACTTATTTGCCACTTGGCTTTTCACTTTAAAACTTTTTTTCAAAACTAATAAAAAACACAAAAACAAATCAAACGTCAATTTTTACCCCGAACTACGAGGTTTTGATCCCTCACGGGTACGTAGGCAAATGACACTCGTCCTTCCAAATCAATAAAAAACATAGGTAGGTAGGTCTCTTTTTCCTATACCACTTTAAATACCATTTTTAAAAGCAAGCAAGTTATAGCACAAAATGTTGAATAAAACCAAGAGGTTCCCGTAGAGTACTACGGACATAAAGGGTGCTAACACCTTCCCTTTATGTAACTAACCCCCGAACCCTAAATCTTTTCAAAGGGGTGTTTCGAACTTTTGTCCCCTTTTCTCTTAAAATTAAATGTTCAGTCGTAAAAAAATAGTGAATCAAACGCTAATCAAATAGCCTTGATCTCCGAAAAATGACGCGACACCTTTTCATCCATGGAAGATGTTAGAAGAGTTCGTTCAATATTATCATGAAGTTTGCGATCTGGTTTTTTGAATCTTTTCACTAGTTCAAATCAAGGGTCTTGCTTAAGAATATTGGAGGCTTGAGATAATTCTTGGAAGAAAAAGAAGACTAGTATAACTTTACACGTCTAAAGAAAATTGTATTGATTTTATATGTTTTGGTAAGATCTAGTTGTTGGTTTATTATTTGTTTGCATTGACGCTTATAACTTTGCTAAAAATCTATGAAATCTTATAGATTCCATAAAATTTACAATTTTTTAATGCAAAAATAATATTTTAAAATCTACATCGAAAAGAAGGATAAAAAATATTCTAATTTATGGAGGACTACTATAACATTATATATGGAGAGAAATGCTACTTAAGAGGTCATATGAAACTAAAATATTTAAAATTGTATTTCAAATCCATAATATTCTTTGAAATTTTAAAAGGTATGTGTTATAAATTCCTACTCACTATATTAAAATCTTCAAGACTTTTTTTTTTGTTTTTTTGTTGTCGTTAACATTGTCTCTTAAAATTCAAGAAAATGGTGTAGTATCATATACACCAACCTTTCAAGGCAAAAAACACGATACTTTCCAATCCAATAATTAATTTTGTGTCAAACTTTGAAGAAATCATGAGAAGGCATTTTCCATTCTTAATTGTGTGTCAAACTCTATGTATAATGAGTCTCAAGGTAGATTTCTTATTTCTCCCAATTCAAAGATGGAAATCTCAAATACTAAACTTTGCATAAATCATGAGAAGGCATTTTTCACTCTAAGAATTAATTTTGCATCAAACTCTATGTGTAATGAATCTAGAGGTAGATTTCTTTTTCTCCCAATCAAAGATGGAAGTCGAAAATACTTTCCAGTGCCCAATACATTTTGAACCTAAAAATTTATGCAATTCTATCCTTGAGCTCTTGTGAAACATTCATACTACAAAAGTGTTTTTTTGTTGATTTTTTCAAGTTACCCAGACTTGAACCAAGGACCCAAAGATTGGGGACATAAACCTCTAACCAATAGACCACTTATCATTTTCAATTTCTAAAATTACTCATGTCATGTTCCATAATAATAGTCACATTTGTAAAAAAAATAGTCATAAAAAGGTTATCATTTTTAATTTCTAGTGTAACTTTAATTGCTTATTTTCTAATTATATCATCTAATTAATGTCATGTGCACAACTTTTAAGTTATAAATTATTCTTTACTTTTCATTTATGATAATTGACACACACACATTAGTCATAGATAATTGAGTAAAATCACCATTCTCTTCTTTTTTTTTTTTTTTTTCATTTATAATTGTTACTAATTTTTTTGACAAGCTGAGAGATATGTATGACATCAGGGTAAGTCTAAATAGAGTACCCCATCCTATGTTTTTTTATTACTTTATAATTATTTCTTAATATGCATGAAATAGTCAAATACGATAAATATTGTCGAATGACGAGAGTAATGGTTTGTCTTGATGCAACCACATAAGTTTTTGTCTAAGTGGTAAGTGTCTCACATGTTAGTTTGTTAGTGATAGAGTTGAACTGATGACCTCTATATTTCTCTAATTCAATTTTTGTAGGTGTTATCCAATATGGATCTATTAGAACAAAAAATAGACCCACTTCCAGATACAGATATACCCACATTGACTTGCAAGAACTTAATTTAGACATTATTTTATGGACAACATTACATGGAGAGATAGGCCTCCGACCCCTCATAGACTTCCGGTTATCACACTTAGGAATCAAAACAATATTTGTTGAGTTCATGTCTCATAGCATAAATCCTAAAGCAAGCCAATGACAACAAGATGTATCAAAAGACAATTAAACCCCACATATCTAACAAGATTTCACTTCTTGTGGTATCTATTTTAAGGAGTGGGCAAAACAAAGTGGGCCCCTATGTTTAATAGCGGTTTTGGATGGTTGATCAATAGACACATAAAAATTACTCACTTTATTGGAAAAAGCCGATCGAAAGATACAATCCGATTATATTTTACATAAAATAACAGTTGATCAGGAGTTACGACTCGATCAGGAGCGAAATTGAGGAGTCTATTAAACTACTTTATGGATTTTATATGGTACACAACAGAAGTGGAAAAAGGCACATGTAACTTATAATTTGGTGTTTTCTTTGTTGGATTTTCAATTGGACAACTACAAAACATGGTCACAAGAAGCATACCTCATGTTGTAACCGCAGTAATGCTTTTTGGCTTTGAGCCAACAATTGCATATGGCAAATGGATTTGGAGGAGTCAATTGGGTTTTGATGGAAAAGAAAAAGGAAAAAATGTTTGGATGATATGAAATTGTATGCTGTATATAATTGGATTGAGGTGTGTCATGTGGACCATATAGTTTCTTTACAATTCTAGAGATATTTTTAACATGCATTATTAATAAATGTCAGTGCTACTTGCATGCCCATCACTTGAGATTGGATGGCAAACTTATCCCTATAGTAATAAAAAGATACAGATAGACATATCATAAAAATATAAACTACAATGACCTAATGTGTGGTACATTAACACTTCCCTAAAGTAACCGTTATAAAAATGATATAGTTATTATTATATTAAACCTTATCTATCTATTTTGAAATAATTATTTTGGCTGATGATATTGGAGGAAATTTTTCCTAAAAAAAAAAGAAAAAGATATTGGAGGAAATTTTGTACCTCTTTCTTTTTTGAAAATTGTTTTTTTACGTAAAAACTTCACATTGAACAAGTAAATTACGTTAGAACCCCAACGGTAGTTAACTACCGATGGTGCCAGCGGTAGTTAACTGCCGTTGTGTTCGTAACATAAGAACACACAAAACCCAGCTTCCAGCCACTCTATCATCACCATCTCTCTCTAAAAATTCAAAATTTTCACTCTCTTTAAAAAAAACTCTACCAAATCATCCAATTTTTTTCCACTAAATCACAAGTAGGTTATCACTTATGCTATTGTGATAAATTTTAGTTAGTATACATGTTTATAATTTTAGTTGTAGTTTAATTTGTAAATTTTGATTTTTTTTAATATAGTTATGTTGTAGATCTGAAATGCTATTAACAAATATTATGAGTACTTGTTATAATGGAGTTATATTGCTTAAATTTATATTTTTTTCGAATTATATAAATTTTTTAGGGTTTGATTTATTTAGTTTTAATATAGTTATGTTGTAGATCTGAAATGCTATTAACAAATATTATGAATACTCGTTATAATGGAGTTATATTGCATAAATTTATATATTTTTTTTCGAATTTTATAAAATTTTTAGGGTTTATTTAAGATTTTTAGGGTTTATGTAAAATTTTCACTACAAGTGTTTGAATGAGTTTTTCATTGATTATTTTTAATTTTTAATAGTGTAGATTTGAAACAATGGTTGGGTGGATCGACGTTCATGCAGAATTTAACGGCGGAGAACCTCAGAGGTTGAAGGTTCGGTACCTTGGTGTAACGTTAAGAGGTCTCAAGGATCAACTTAATGAATTCAACAAGGGAGTCAACCCCAGAGACACAAGGAGGGTGGAATTAGTTCGGTATAAACGCCCAACGCTCGACGAAGGGAGAGTATCATTCACTTGGGTAGAATTAAAGAACGACGAAAACGTGAATAGCATATTTTGGGAGCACAACATGTTCCAATGGATCGATATGCGGGTAACGTTGCTGAGATCAACTGAAGATATCATCAAAAGTTTGATTCCGCCAGAAGATCGTGATTAGGTAGGGAAATGCACCTTCCAACTACAACAATTGTCTTCCTTTAAATGAGGTAATTCAAACTTGTTAAATGGCAGGATTCAAGCATTCGACCGACATTTCTATTGTTCCTTTCAAAAGATTAAATTTTTGTTAGGCTTGTTTAAATGAAGGTATTGAAGTGTCAAGGAATGGACCTTATCGTCATTTAAACAAAGCCTAACAAGAATTTAGTCTTTTGAATGGAACAATAGAAATGTCGGTCGAATACTGGAGTCTTGTTGCTTAGCTAGTTTGAATTTACCCCATTTAAAGGTAAGATAATTGTTGTAGTTGGAAGGTATATTTCCGAATGCACCTTCCAACTACAACAATTGTCTTCCTCTGAATGAGGTAATTCAAACTTGTTAAACGGTAGGACTCCAGCATCCGACCGACATTTCTATTGTTCCTTTCAAAAGATTAAATTCTTGTTAGGCGGGTTTAAATGAAGGTATTGAAGTGTCAAGGAAAGGACCTTATTCTTTTGACACTTGAATACCGTCATTTAAACCAAGTCTAACAGAAATTTAATCTTTTGAATGGAACAGTAGAAATGCCGAACGAATGTTGGAGTCCTGCTGCTTGGCGAGTTTGAATTTACCCCATTCAGAGGTAAGATAATTGTTGTAGTTGGAAGGTATATTTCCGAATGTAATGTAATGAGTCGTCTATATAAGTTAGGAACATGTATTATTGAGAATCAGCTATATAAGTTATGATATCGAATGGAACAATAATTTATTTATTCACTCTTCGAATTTATATATCAATATATTTGAGTTTCGCATTTATTGTAAATTCATGTACTTTACGTGTAATGTTTTGCATAATGTGCAAAATTTGACGCATTTCAAACAATTGTGAAACGTTAACGCATTATCGTTTTTGTGTAATGTTACCAATTAATTGATAAACTATAAAATGTTGATCTTTGGGATTGCTGGATGTTGTTGTTTCGGTTTGATTTCATGCGGAATTGCCGTTTGAAATTACAGGTACAAACATGCCAAAATGGCTGGAAAAACCATTGCAGACTGCACTGGTTCTGTTTACTGGTGTGAACGGTAGTTAACTGGCGCTAGGGGCTATTAGGTAATTTTCTTGTGTCATTGTGAACTTTTCTATATCAGAAAAGCAATCTTCATATAAGAGAAGTAGTCTTTGTGAAATTAGGTCAATAGCTCATTATAACACTATAGAGAAAAGAGGCAAAGTTGGGAGAAGAGAGAAAATAGAGAGAAAGAGGAAGAAAGAAGAATTTTAAGAGAAAAGAAGATCTAGCTTGGAGAACTCAAGAGGGAGAATAGATTGAAGATTAAATTTAGCTTTTGGAAGGTTAAGGTAAAACGGAAAGTTTATCTTCACCATTTCGAGATTATGAGTGATTGCTTAGTTATGGGTCATGTTTGTTGTTGTGAATTTATGAAATTGATGATTATTTAAGTTGATTTTCAAGCTCTAATTAAGTTGCTAATTTTGGGTATATGAAAAGTGGTAGAAACTTGTTGTTGCATAAAGTTTATGGTTTGATTATGTTAAGTTGATAACTATGGTTTGATGTTGTTGTTGAATATTTGTTGAATTCATGATCTATGTTCCTAATAAATGATTGGGTATGTGTGGGTAATGTTTGTATGAATTTTTAAGTGATAATTTCATGGTTTAAAAGTGATTACATGGTGTTCTTGAGTTTTTAGAAAATTGAGTGACGAATCATGAAAATAAATGTGAAATATGTGTTTGATGTGTTTTAAATGCTCATTTAAATTGTATTAACTATGGTTAATGTTCATACAACGATTTTGAGATGATTAGGATAAAAAATGGGGTTTTTGGGAGGGTTTCTGAGAGGGAAACCCATTTTCTGAGTGAAGAGAAAACAAGGGCTCGCTCAGTGACCCTGAGGCTCGCCATGGCAAGCTGTGCAGAAACTGCATGTGCTGTTTCGCACGCTTTGATCCTTCGCGGATGTTTCTAGACATCCATGTGTACTCCTGTTGCCGCTGTTTTGGTGAATTAATGTTATGTATCCATGCTTGCTTGAATTATAACTAAGTAGTGTTTTTCTTGAATGACATGATGATGTGCTTGCACTACTATTATTATAAACATAGAGACATCATGTAACTTGGTTTTTGTGAAATGTGTGAAAATAGACTAACTTTGGTGAATTGTTGAATCAAGGCATGATAGCTTGCAAATAATTTTATACTCATGATAATAGGATGAATAATGAATGAAATGGTGATTGATATGCATGATACCTTGATTTACTAGGTGAAAGTGATTAATCGTCTATTATGACATAATTACTAAATGATGAGATGTTGTTTTCTTGTTGTGATAAATGATTATTTGATGAGGAATATGTAGAGATGATGATTGATAATTATTTACGATGAATATACATATATAAAGTGACGATGTTGTTTAGTGATGATGAAAATATATATATGTATAAAGTTATGAGTGTTGATGATGGGTGTCATTGTATGGATATATGCATTTGTCGAGTCATATATTCATGCATACATGGTCAAGTCCAAGTGTTGATGAATGTTGATGGGATCAATCCGTAATAGACCTCCGAATCCAAAATGGTACCACATGCATGTAGAGTCGTGTCCAGAACATTGCATGCATGAAGATTTGTACATGATTATATGAATATTGGTGATATTTGAGTAGTTGTGATGATGGGAATCAATTGGGAATAATGAGAATATTGGTGATATTTGTGTACTTGCGATGATGGTGTTGAATTGTGAATATTGTGAATTGATAAGATGATGATGTGTATACTTAATATACTTTTGGTTTATGATTTTGAAAATTTTTGCATCTAATTGGTATATTAAATGTGGTTATATGTGAACATAGTATTACTAGGCAGATGATTATATGTTGATGTGAAATCCTAATATGTTATGCTTGAATTCGTAATTTCTTAATGTTGAATGTAAACTTACCCTCTAGTGGTTGTTTGGTTGACCGCATCGCCATTGAAAAATTGTGTAGACGTGCAGGTTGAAGACGCTTGAGACGGAGTGAGTACCCGGGGATAGCTTGACGCTTCCTCATTTTCTTATCGTTTTTGGAGTCTAGTTCGAGGCTCTGATTAGGATTGTGGTGGAGAGTTTATTTTTATATTATCTGTTGAATTATGTTATGAATCAGGAATTTTTATTAGATGTATTATGAGATTGAGATATGTTGTTGAGACCTTAAGATATTTTGGAAACATTGTTATTATTCCGTTGCGAAATTTTATGAAAACCGAATTATGCATGATTTTTGAGTTAATGAAGGCGTTGCAACTTGAACCTTGTATTTATATTTTGATTTAATGTTAAATATCGCATTTGGGGTTTGAGGGTGTTACATAGGGTGTAGTTCAAATATTTTTCAAGGGAGAGGCGCGTAATTTAAACTTTTTTTTAAGGAAAAAAAACATTGCTTGGTTTGAAGCAGTTAAAGAAATGAATTATTGTCAACACCTTTTTCACAACCAACATTATACAGTCTCAAAGAATTTCAAGCATCACACTAATATTTCTAAATTTGAAATTTATGCAAGAAAGAAATAAAAATGAACTTTTGTATATATAGCCTCATTTTTCCTTTTTGATAATTCCATATATCCCGTGGTACCATATGAGTTCTTCTAAACAATGATTAAGTACACGATGTGAGGGAAACGGTTGATCAACATACATCTTAAACTATCACTACAGTGTTTGTAGAAGCAGATGTAGCATGTCAACTATTTGAAATATAATACAAGATGTGCGAGACTCAACAACTAAAACTAACCAAACAATTGAAAATATCAACAATTTTCAACCTATTCCATTAACCCATTAATTAACAATGATTCAACAAGTCACCAATAACAAAGAACAGTCATAAAAGAAATAACACAAACCAAAACTAACCATATATATAGGTTGCATTTGAATCTTATGCTTAGGGTGATACTAAACTCTCAATGTAGACATTTGGGCTCATCAAATGACCGATTTCAATCTCACGAAAATTCAAAATACCATTTTTTGAATTGTACAAAACAATCTTCCGTTTGTTACCTTCCCTCATTAAATCCACAAGCATTTGGTTATCTTCAGAAATATATAAAACATTGCCATAGGCATGGGAAATCGGAACTCCCATGTAAGATATATTGTATAATTTGGTCCAAGACTCTTTATTTCCATATTCCTTCATAATCCAAACATCCACAAAGATATCATTATGTGAAAATATGCACAAGCAATCCTTCAACACTCCCAAGTTCCACGAATCCTTCTCCAAGTTAGGTTGCGAAAGAATTTTAAATGACTCCTTCTCCAAATCAAAAGAAACAATTTCACGACGACAATTATTAGGAACATCAAATGCGAACCAATTAACAGTACCACTCACAAATATTCCGGATCCACGAATGAGACCACAAAATGGGAAGTCATGCATCCTTCTCCAATTATCAGTACCCAACGTATGAACACGAACTTCATTTGTTTTGCTTGTTATACATAAATAAATAACAATGACCTTATAATTATGAATGAAATGATCATACCCAAAGCTATAGAAGGAATCAAAAACCCTTTTCCATCGGTAATCTTCTTGAGGAGGCAATATCTTGAATTTTCTAATGGAAGGGTTCCACAAAATTGCATAACGATGATCAACACTGGTGGAACTAATACACAGGATGCCGTCGCAAGAGCAAACAGCCAAATGTTTACCGTATCCATTAGTTTTTAAACTAATAGGGAGATTGAGTTGTGTCTGTGTAACAATAGAAGAAGAAAAAACAGATGAAATTGGGAAATCAAAGAGACGTAACTCACGTGATTTGTCATTTTTGGAGCTTAAGATAAGGTGGTGGCGCGTGGTTGACAAATGAAGGTGCTTCTTTGCGAATTCAGGATCAGAGATCAAAGAATTAAAAAACTTGCAGAGGCACCGAAGTTGTACAAGTAACTTCACCGGAAGCCTACAAAGAATCTCAGACAGGAGATCAAACGGAAGTGTAGGGAGCGGCAACATGTGTAGCGACGGGGTTGTTTCCTCCGGGAGTGACTGAGAAGAAACTACGTCGTCGCTACCTTGCGCCATTTCGTCTACAAACAACTAAAGTAAAAATTGTTGGTTAGAAATATAAACAAACGCTGGGCGGAATTTCCAAAATAGGGAGGTAGTTCCAATGATATTCGCAACAAATATAAACAGAGGCTGGGCGGAGATCCCAAAATAGGGAGGTAGTTCTAATGCTATAATGAACAGCTTTTACACTATAACGATCCAACAAGAAAAAAAGACTAAATAAAAATTTATTTTCTTCTCTTTTTTTATACAGTTTATTTAAACATAAATTCCATCTTCTCTAAAATAAAAAACAAATATGAACTCTATATTTTTTTTATTAATAACTTTGAGATATATAAAACTATTTTCAAACATGATTACAATTGGATAATTGATTCAAATTTCAAGGGTGTATTAGTTATTAATTTTTTTTTTTTATATAAGTAAGATTATTTTCATATTCTTGGCATTCTTTATAATTATATAAGACATACTCATGACACTTTTTACTAACATGTCACATTATTTAAACGCTTAATGGTAAAATATGAAAATACAACAGTTCATGCAAAATACAATTATGCAAGACATACAAATGACATTTTTGACTCACATGTCATATTATTGATGACTTATAGGACTCTTATATGGACATGGCCAACACCTTATATCAATATTTAAAGATAGGTTAATGACTTGGAAACAAATTATGATCAGATTGGTATTCCTCTAGAAGTAGCTTGGAGATTGGCGTGACTCATACTATCAAATGTCTTCTAGTATTTATCTTACTTTTTCTTCATCATAATTCTCTTAAGACAATAGTTTCTTTGGATTTTCTTCAAAATTCATTTTTGTAAATTGTTGATCAATATCCATCAAAAAGTCTTTCTTTGATTGACTAGAACTTTCGTGTAGATTAATTGGCTTCCATTTAGATGGAAGATTTCCATGAATTATGCAAACTGTATCAGTTTTGGTTTTTCCCATAGATCCATGTAATTTCCACAAATGAGGAACTTAGTTCTGGGATTTATCTGATATGGCCTGTGTAAAATTATAATCGTCTTGAGTTTGCTAATAGCTTCTGGTGTTAATCTCATTTCTTTTACTTCATTTAGAATTAGTTTGAGATATCTTCTCCACCATTGAAATGGAGAATACCGTCCTAGTGTAGTCCAATCAAAGACTAACAATTCTTGGGATCCATGAGATGTTGGTACGTTGCTTCAGTTAGGATAAAAATAGGCATAATATACAAACTTGTTGCAAACAAAATATTCCGTTGATGATCTTTAGTAAATTTAGAATTTGGATTTATTATGAATGGTAAATTAAACGGTGTGTGGTAGCACCTGAAAACACAATGTATTTTCAAGAGTCTTCTAGTGTAAGTATAAACTATCTCATGTAATAGTATATAAAGATCGAACTCACAAGAATTGGGGTACTACATCTTTCTTTTTGTATCTTTCTAGAGGTAAATTTGTTTTCGTATAAATAAAAGAAATCATTTGAGGTCACAACAAAAAAATAACGATTAAAAACAAAAAAATTTAGGAAAGGAATTAAAGCATTAAGAAGATGTCATGACTAAAAGTGTGGTTTAGATAAAAGACTCAATTATGATATGGTGTTGCAACGATATAGAGATATATAGCTTTATACAGCTTCTTCGAAACTTGGTAGCCTTAGGGATCTTTCAACTCAACTGTTATTTTAAATATGACTTTACTAGTTTAGGTTTGAGTAGCTCTTCTCATGAAGAGGATGAGCCTTTTTCCCATGACAAGAAATATAACTAGATCTTTGCTCTTTGCGCTCAAAGATCTATGTTTAGATCAAACAGTCTTTCAAGTTCTTGTATCCTTTTAGTCTTAGGGACATAACTCATATTAAACAGACAGTTTCATTTCCAGCTCCTTTTAGTCTCAGGTAATTTGGCAATAAACATAAAAGGGATCAATTTTTACTTTTAAACATTAGCGTGAAAATAGTTTGTATAAAACAACTTAAACTGTAACTCTCAATTCCTATGCGAATATAATTATAAAATCATTATTTCTAAACCAGTAAATAGGATAAATCCATGATGAGCTTAACCACAACAGTAGAAGTAAAGAATAAATGGATGAAAATATAATAGCTATATTAATAGAGAAGTTAAGAGTTAAAAAATGATTACACTCCAAAATAGAAAGAGGTGATCTCTTTGCATCATTTACCTAAGTAATTCTAACTCTAACTTACTAAGAACTAGTTGCCATTCTCATCTATGGAAAAGGTGAAATGAAAAGAGAGAACTCTAGTGGCTGCTAACCCTAGCTGGACCTTGGCCGCTCGATTCAAACTAACAAATTTCGGACCCTTGGCATGACAATTTGATTTTCCTTTTATACAACAATAATAACCACTACAAGTTGTGCCACTTGGTAATTTCTCTTGGCATACATCTTTGTCCTATTCTCTTGGGACTCAACATACTATTTTATTCCTCGTACTACAATCATTGGAGATATCTCATCAAAATTCGTCCACAAGCAAAGGAAAACGAGGGCCCCAAGAGTTCGTACGAATACTTTACATGTGTCAAAACTCAGTCAAATTTAAAAGCGCTTAAACACTTAGAAAATCCATACAAACTTAATATCTTAGAATTTCTTAACTGTTAGAAGTTTCTTAAGCTTTAAGTTATTTTACCACTCCTTGAGTTCTAAAGTGTAAACACATAAAAACTCATTAAATTCAGATTGTAGAATTCTTGTGTGAGGCAAGGAAGTCTCTGACTTGTGTGTTCGAGCAATTGTAATCTTGTGTGATTATAGTGAAAAATCCCTTGGAAGTGCAAGTGGAATTGACTAACCTTGGATTGTGGGGTGAACCATGATAATTTTCTTGAGTTGTCTCTCTTCTCTTACTCTCTATTATCTATTGCTCGGTTTTTGTTAAAACCTTTAAAATGATTTTCATAAAAAAACAACACGATTCAACTCCTCTTGTGTTTTTCTCACCTTCAATCTCTAACGTTAAAATGGTTCCTTTAACAGCATTTCCTTGGAGCTCTTGAGAGGTTGAAGCGTGATGAATCAAGGCGCTAAGGGTTAAAACATAGAGTAGCCATGAAAGATGTAAGCATTTCTTGATCGGACATAGAAGCATTTGTTTTCGTCGTAGACTATTTTAACGAACGGAAGGCACAATCAATGACTACATTGTAATCTCTCTACATTAATGGACAATTGTGTATAGTTGTTATTGGTTTAGGGACGAAAATTACTATTTAAACAAAAAGATTAAGACTTACATTGCTGACTCTTGTGGGACTTTTGTTCATATTTTTTTGGAAGGCATATAACGTATATAGTAATGAGCATTTAAACCTTACTTTTTTATTCATGTGCTGACCATAAAGTATCATTTTAACTCTTGAAGGAGTTATTTGCATTATAATGACAACATTATTCAATATCATAACATCATCATAGTGGATAGACAAGAGCCCTTTGACAGTAAGTTACTAAAGAGAAGGTGAGCTTTTTATATGAATTTTTCATTTTGACGTGAAATATACATACATAGATAGATCAATTATGCATACAAGATGTGAGAAGATAACACTGAAATATTTGGTTTCCTAAGAGTTGAGATCAATTAGGACCAAAAATAACACGAGCAATGCAGAGTCGCATAAACCAGAAAATCACAAAACAGCAGAGACTCCAGTAATATCAATTTGTATTTGTTCCTTATAAAATCATTGTTGTGTGAAAAGAAAACAAAAAATAGCCATATTCGATCTAATGCTTCGCAAACTTCAGATTGGAACTTATGATTGTATCCAGATTCCAAAATATTAAACATCTCATTGAAAAAGACTAAAACAGCAAAAAAATAATCTATGAAAAAGCACTGCAGAAATCTAGGGAGAAAACAAAAAGAACGCCAATCATCATTTCACCAGCCAGCATATTTTCCCTACACATGTCAAAATGAATGAAAATTTTAATGAGGGCAATTATAAGAAGGCATTGGTTGTAATATATATTAGAAAAATGTAATCACATACGATTTATTTTGTGCACAAATCTCTTATCATGTGATTCAGGATGCACATGTGTTCGATGAGCTGGAAGAATTTTCATATGTTAAGAACTAACGTTTATCTCAAAACAGTGAAGCATTTACAAGCTATAAGTTTATTCAAACTCGTGTTACATCTGATTTAAGACGCACACATGAGCAGGCATGCTCTCGCGCATGCGCACACGCTTTCACGCAAAATCAATTCCAAAGATATTAGTAATTATTCCTCTATTCTTCAATATCTAAGAAAAATTTCGATGTTCCTTTCCTCTCATCGACCTCAGAAATATGACAGAATTGTAACTAGGTGCCACTGCACTTTGATTCTCACAATAAACAGAGGGTGTAGAAACCCTCCAGGATCAACATATTAAATTTGAGTCAAGAATGTTCTCCTATCACACCCCTGGATCATTGTGATCAGAGGGCGTTTAGGTTGTAAACCCTCCACGATGAATATTTTGTTTTGAAGAATCATTTCCCTTCAGATTTATGTTTTTCCTAATCTTTTCTAGCCCTCCATGTGATTCAAGTTTCACAATCAAGCTTTTTTTTATAAGTTATCTCATCTAGGAACATTCTACAAACTAGAAGTTATTTAAACCAGGATGCACACGACTTTGCATACACTGTACAGACACACATTTTCATTTAGTATCTTTACTCCTTTCTTCTTTAACATCGACAAATTACCTCTTTCTACCTTTCTTCTTAATAATAACCTTCCTTGACCTCAAAAAAATAACTTCTCCAAACCAACCACCATTAAATTTCTTTTTTTCAAAACAAGCAATCCAATACTTGCTATAGAGTATCCATGATAATAAGCTATAACAGTAGACCAATGAAAACAGAAACAAGGAAGAGAAAAACCAAACTAATAAATGAGTAGAATGCATATTTTACCTTTTGCAATCTAATTGATGATATCAACTTTTGCTGAAGGTGAGTTTTGAAGCAAAAAGCCAAGTATTCCATCAGGTATGGATAAAGATGATTTCGACCCTACTTTAAATGCTTCTTGTAACTTGGAAGCTTCTTCTTGTGACCATGCCGGTAGCTGCGCTAAGTTGGCATCTATCAATTTCTTGGATAATTCAGGTGGAATTCCTTTCATTTTTACTTTCAGTGACTTCAAGTTACATAAGTAAGGGAAGTCAACCTTTAATAGATCAGGAACTAAGTAGAGAACCTAAGCAATGACGGATGATAATGAATCATGATCAGTTTAATGCAAATCAAATATTTTTTAGTAAATTTAGGAAAAAAAATTAGTTAAAAAGCAAGAATCTTAAGATAGCAAAAATAAAGTCTCAAAACATGAAAAGTTAAAACAAAAATGAATGAAGTTTGAAAATATAAGCTGTTGAAACAGAAATCTGACCAGAATAATTGAAATTTTGCAACATACACTCAATTAAAGTATACCTGAAGAGTAGTGGAAGTGATTGTGAATGATTTGATATCAACAAGCTCTAGCAACCAGTTGAGAAAAACTAAAAGATTTGCGTGCATCCAATTTAAATCAGCGTATGGCCAATTCCAATGTACATTTGCATCAATGTTTAGATGTTCAACAGAACAAAGCTGGCTACCAGATAGTTTCTGATAAGGAATACCGTTATAATCAAAACAACAAAGACTTGTAGTAGATAGCTTGATTTTGCGGTAGTTCCTAGGTACAACACGAGGTGTTATTATTGTCAAATTAACAAGTGTGATACTTGATATGTGTAGGTTTTCCGCATCAAGAGCAATACAACAGTCAATGATCAAACTATTCAACTTCTTAAAATCCGAAAAAGGCTCAGCGCAACCATTATCGCCAACACGAAAGGCAAAACACTTTATAGATAAACTGGTTAATGCTGGCAAGTGTAAAGAATTTGGAAATAATGTTTTACGATCAAAATTCTTATGCCCAACAAAGAGGTCAAGAGATGTTAACGTCTGACACGAAAAGAAGCTGGAAGTAAAGTGTTGAATATCACATCTAACAGAGATTTGTAACTGTTGGACATTGTCTGAAACTGCATATTTTAAAATCCTTTTGAGTATGTGAGGTTCCACGAATCCCGGGCATCGAAAATCAAGGGTGTGCAATGCTGTAGAGGAATCGCGTTTAGACAAAATGCGAGACACGAATTTGGCGAAACCGTGCCTTGGATTGGATTGGTTGGACTTTCGACCATGAGGAGGTCTATATGAATGTCTATGTTGACAAAAAAAACACTAAACCCAAAAAACACTAAAAAAAACACACTACATAAACCCAAAAATCATGCTAGAATTAATATGAATGTCTATGTTGACCACTAAAAAAAGCACTACCTAAAGTAAGTCTAGTATGAATGGTCAAAAGTGACCAAGGTATCATAACACCACAATACTAAAATTAAATTTAAGCAAGAAATTCGTAGTACGAATGAAAAGTGAAGAATGGATGAAATTATTGAAGAATGCATGACTATATATAGTCGTAAATTGTTCCTAGACTCTAATTACAATCAAAGGATGCTTTTATAATGTCTAAACCAACAAATATGCATTACACAGACAATTAACCGTCCAAAACTTTATTTTATCGCTACAGTCCACATTCTAGGATGGTTAGAATAATATTTTCTGAATTTATTTCCAAAGTCTTTCAGATTATATAATCGTGCACTTGTCTGCTTCGTATTATATAATCTAAAATGTCTCAAATACTACAAAGTACGAGTTTTAAAATTATCTTGGACCAGTTTGGATTATATAATACGATCAATTTTGAGGATTTCTCAGATTACATTTTCTGAACCTGTTCAAAATGTAGATGGCTCCTTGGTCAGCAGGATTGACTCATTGAACATACTTTTTTTGGTTGGTTAGATTTGACAAGTCAGCCTAATAGTATCATCGCTTTTTGACCCTCGTTGATTGAGGGTTACATCCTATGCAAACTATCTTCACAAATTCCCCCCCCAAAAAATACCCACTCACTCTTCATAAATTCTCGAAGCACATGTTATGCGTCAATATATGTTTGCAATGTTATTTGCGTTGAGAAATAAGAAAAAATTAATGATGAAGCTCACGTTTAAATATAAAAGCATTATTATAGTTGTTATAAAATGTTGGAGTAAACATGTGTCAAAATATTACAAAAAATAGAGATCTCATTGGAATAGTTGTAACTAAATATTACAAAAATCATGTCAAAATATTACAAATTAACAAAGATGACATATTTTTTTGAAGGAAACAAAGATGACATTAATTTATCCCATGTTTTTTTATGTATTATTGACAAATATTTGTATTTTTTATTTAAATTTATAAATTATAAATATGTATTATGTGCATGATTTTTTATATTAAATAATAATTACTACATTCTAATTACTCTTATTATTAATTAGAAGATACTTAAAAAAACTTAATTTAGCTTTTTTAGAATGGCAAATACATATTAAAAATATAAAAAGGAAAAATCTCCTACAAGAATCCAAACATAAATAAAAGTTTGAGTACAAAAAGTACTCAGGTCAAGCGATAACAAACTCAAAGTATCCCTCCCACACAAAAATTAGAGCGAAAACAAAAACAACACCAGAAAAATCAACTAAACTCTTATGAGGAACACCCAACCACGGCAGAATGAGCAAAAACTAGGTTTTAAAAATAAAAAGGCAAATGGAAAAGAGGAATTTTGTTTGGTATTTTTTAATTTAAAGAAAACGTTTAAATATATTAAGATGGATTAAAGTTTTTTAAAGAAAATAAAATGGAAAATCACTTGATAAGGATCAAGGTTTTTTTTAGGAAAAGAATTCCTTTTTTTTTTTAAATTTGTTTTTGATTATTTGAATTTGTTTTGGTTTTTTATTTATTTTTAAAGCCTAAAAATTGTAATGACAATGAATTAAACACAAGAGAATTCCGTAGTGACACTAGGTCAAAACGAATCCCCTTTCCCTTGGATAATAAACTAAACCTAATCTTTTTTTTACATTTTTTTATATAAAAGCTGAATAAATAAATAAATAAAAGACAGTGCATATTTTTTTTTTATATTTACAATTTTCCTAAATACATTCTAATTCCAAATAAATAAATGACACAAAAATAAATTGCTAAATGATAATAAAAACGGATATGTATTGCAAGATAAATAAAAGAAATAAATTGCAAAAGAAAGAAATAAAAATAAAAGTGCAGGGGGTGCAAATGAAAAAAAAGGGGTGCGAATAACAGAACAGAAAACTGATTTGGGTCAAAATAGGCCCAAGTGCATTGGGCCACATGAAATTAATTTGGGTCATTGATATGATCAAATGGCCCTGATTTGACCAGGAGGTAAAACACTGCAGGCCATCTGATCAAGATCAGAAGGCCTGAGGCGCGAGGGTGCATGCTAAAGCATAGTGTTCTATGAAAAGGCATCAACCATCAGATTCCTCATTTTTCACTTCTTCTCCCTCTTCTCCCTCTTCTCTTCTTCTCTCCCTCTTTTCTTTTCTTAGGAACACATAGTGTTCTTCCCTTGCCCAGATTCTGGCGCGGTTGCGGCCAGCCAAGGCAGCGACGCCGTCACCAGAATAAATTTCCGACGTGGTGGTCGGCCATCTAAAGTGGCGGCGTCACCGCTGTAACTAACTTTTTATTTTTTTTTCTTTTTTTTTCAATTCTTACTTCTTCCTTCCTCTTTTTTTTTTTTTTTTTTTAATAAAACAAAACTTTATACTTTAAGATCTAAAAAGAAAAAATAATACATTTGGTCAGTTTCCGATCGGATTCAGATTCTTTGTGATAGTTCCGGATGTGTTTTTTTTTGGGTGTTGTGGTTTAGATTTGTTGGATTTTTGTGTTTGGATTGTTTTGCGATGGTGTTGGTTCTAATTGTTGGATTTCGTTTACAGTTGATGGTTGGTTCGGAATTGTTGGTTTGTAATGTGGGTTTTTGGTTTTTGGTTACAATTGTTGTTGATTTGGATTTGGTGTTTTCGATCAGTTTGTCAACAGTGTGATTGTAACTGAGGAAATTTTTAGGGTTTTGTGGGAATTGTGGTTTTGGTTTGAACCTGTGCCTGGAAATTTTAGACTATTGTTATGTTTTTTCTTGATGTCCCTTTCTCTGTTTTTCCTCATCTTTTTAAAGGATCAATGGTTGATAAAAAATGAAAAACTGGTTTAATGGACTTGATGGTGATTAATGATGAATTTTTGAATGGGAAAGCTGACTATGTGATTTGCCCATGGTTATGGCACTGCTGAAAAAAAATTCGGATCCATGAAAACTTTTTAATAATTTTTTTCTAAAGACTACTTAAAATAAAATAAAAAAGAAGAAAATAAAATAAAAATAAAAATAAAAATAAGATAATAATAAAATATAGAAAGAAAAAAAAACAGACCTAATAATAAAATAAAAAGAAATAAGAACAATAAAAACACTAAAATAAAATAAAATAAGATAAGAAAGTGGGCCCGAAACGAACCAACCAAGATTAATTTAGTGGTGCAATCTGATTTGGAACAAATTTGTCCCCTCCTCTAGAGCTTTTATCATGTGGAGGTTGGCTTATGAAAAACTGCCCACCAATGACAATATGAGAATTAGAAGATGTTGCATTATTTCTATGTGTTGCTTGTGTAAAAAATCTGCTGAAACCTCTAATCACTTGTTCTTTGAGTGCTCTGGGAGATGGAGCTCTTTGGCTCAACAAATCCTTCTATCTGCTATTATGCATATTGTGTGGAATATTTGGATTGAAAGGAATCATAGGCGTTTTTAAAAAGTTAGCTTTTCTCGTCTGATTTTCGATACAAAAATAACATTTACTTTCTTTCTGGAATCCCTAATGGAGACAAAAAAGAAACAATGGATCTTCGTATTGTACCAAAAGAAACAATGTAGAAACTCACTGCAGTGTGGCTATATGTTTTTGAAATATGCAATACACATACTACAATCTGATAAATAAGATGTCTTTTGCTTTGAAGTTTGCCACTGGAGTTTGTTTGTAGAGAACCAAACTCAAGCTTTTTAACATTAACAATTAATATATGCAATTGAATAAGCACACTATTTTACCCCATAAAAATATAAAATAAACACACTATTCTACCAAAATAAAATTAAAATAAGCACGCGAACTCTTTCCTTTAAAAAAAACTCTTTCATATGTTGTCCAAAAAAAAAACCTCTTGCATATGTCATATTTTTTCTCAATATTTATATTATTTTTCAGTTTAAAATATAACTAATTTACAATTCTTAAAATTATTCAAAAAATTATTGGTAAATAAATATGAAATATCCATATAGATTTATAAAAATAAGTCTACTATATCATATTAAATGTAGATAATCAATCCAAAATATATTGAAATTCTGGCACGCAGTAAAGAGATGTCGAGCACGATGTCAAGACACCAGGAATGTCAAATGTAATGTCAAGACATCGTAACAACACAAATAACAATTAACAAACATAAAGTAAATTGCATAAAGTAAATGGCACAAGTTAATTGTTAACTCAGTTTGGTGCATACGTAAACAACCTCCGGTTTACTTGCCTTCGCACCTAATCACTACCCGTAATATTTCTATATAAGACACACCTAGATATGAGACCCCTCTCACTTCCTCTCAATCACTCACAAGTGATGACAACAAATACAATCAAGAAGGAGACACACTCCAATAAACAAAACCTACTTTTTGCATAAAAGCTTTAGAGCGATTCACAAATACAACTCAACTAAACAAACCATCCATGTGCTTTGATAATCAATGGCAACAAACATAGAGGTATACAATAATAAAGCACAAGGCTTAACAAAGACACGAAACCCTAAAAGACGCTTTCTTTGATATGACGGCTTCAAATGCTTCCCAAGGGTTTGAGTCTTCCTATATATAGGCATGGTTTTGAATAAGCTTTTCTTCACACGGGTTAAACAATTCCACCGACAATAATTATATTTTCAGTTACAATCTTCTAGAAGCAAAATATATTTTTCACAAATATATTTGCATCAAATATTTCTTCCATAAATATATTTGCATCATACGATACAAAAATATATTTGTTGTCCATAAATATATTTTCAACAAAAATCTCGTTGAAGCACAAAAATATATTTGAAACAAATCTTTTATATTTTCTGCAGCAATCTTCCCAAGATATATTTTAACCAAATCTATTTTGGAAATACAATTTAAATATATGGTAGCATTAAACCGTCAAAGGAAGCTTCTAAAAACACATGTTTCTTGGGACACAAGCTAAGTGGATCATATCTTCAATAAAATCTTCAGTAATCTCACACATAAAACAAATCTTCTAAGAAAGCGAAGCAAGACATGCTACGATATCATACCAACATGTTAAGACATCTTGCTAGAACACTTATTTTAACAAAATGCGTCTAATCACAAACTACAAACCTAACATATATTATTAAAAAAACACAATTATCATAATAAAATATGAAAACACTGTATTTTGAAAGAATAGAAACTATCCCAAAGGTTTGAATTTCTCAATTACTAAGAATTGATGTGTTTGACCATTCCATAGAGAGCTTTCGTTCGACTTCAATTAAATTCTACTCCCTCCGTTTATAATGAGTGTCGTTTTAGCTAAAAGAATTGCCTCAAAATAAATGTCACTTTCAGTTTTCAATGCAATAATAACTTTTCTTTTCAATTATACCATTCAATTAATACTATATACACTACTTTCAAAGTGTTATTTTTTCTTTAATGAAAAACAAACCAATAGTTGATTAGGATAATTTGGTAAAATAACATTTATCTTTCTTTTAATTAATGCATTTTTTTAATATGTGTGTAAAAACCTTAAACGATAGTTATTTTGAAATAGAGGGAGTACCAATTAATGTGGGATTAAGCAGATAATGAGTTTTAAAACATCAAAAAAAAAACCTAAAAATTAGTTTAATATTTTTATTTAATAATAGAGGAATGCTTGCAACACACCTTCTAACACACACTTTTTAACACACTATTTTGATTGATTAAAATTCACATGGGTTCCACCAAATCATGTGGGTCCCATGTGAATATTAACCAATCAAGAGAGTGTGTTGAAAAGTGAGTGTTAGAAGGTGTGTTGCTAGCATTTCTCTTAATAATAATAATCGTCGACTTTACTCTCTTTCTTTCTTCCTAGGAAAACAAAACATATTTTTGACCCAACCCAAACCCTCAAAACTCATTCCCTTTGCTTCTACTTTCAATCCATTGAAACCAATTAGTTTTCCACTTCGTCGCTAACGAAACTATTTCTACATGCTGCCCGAGCTGCCATGGTTAAGAAACGCCAATTGATTGCCACCACCGTAACCCTAACACCGCTGCCGTCGCTTCCCTTTGATCTGGTGCCAGAGATTCTTTGTAGGCTTCCTGTGAAATTACTCTTGCAATTCCGATGCGTATGCAAATCCTGGAAATCGTTAATCTCTAATCCCAAATTTGCCAAGAAGCACCTTCACATGTCAAAGGCTTCCATAGACCGCCACCATATCATCCTTTACACTAATCTCATACGCAACTCACCTAATCTATTTCCCTGGAATTTCCAAATATCTTCTCTATTCAGCGCAGTAGTGTCAAAGTCTAGCGTCGGAGTCACGCAGACCCAACTCAGCTTCCCTGATCTCCCATCCAACAATGAATTATATCCTATTTTGAAAGTTTGCTCTTGCGACGGCGTTATTTGTTTCACCGTTAATAATCGATTACTTTTGTGGAATCCTTCCATTAGGAAATTCAATATGTTTCCTCCTTTGAAACATTCAGGAAGAGGAAGAAGAAATCCTCGTTCCTTATATGGCATTGGATATGATCGTTTCACTCAAACTTATAAGATTGTTGCTGTTTCATTCTTTAAGGACGACACTAATCAAATTCGTCTTTATACTTTGGGTACTGATTCTTGGAGGAGGATCGAGGACTTACCATACTCTTGCTACATTAGTAAACCGGGAGTATTTGCAAATGGTACCATTAATTGGTTGGGAGAAGATGCTAGGAGTAGTGTTGTTATTTCTCTTGATTTTGAAAAGGAATCGTATCAAAAGCTTCTGCGCCCTAATGTTGAGGCAAATCGTTGGACTTTGGGGGTGTTGAAGGATTGCTTGTGCATATTTGCACATACTGATATGTTTGTGGATGTTTGGATTATGAATGAATGTGGAAATAACCAGCCATGGACCAAATTGTACCGTGTTCCTTACATGGTAGATCGGGGACACCATCCCTATGGCACGATCTTATATACCACGGAAGATGAGCAAGTGCTAATGCATTTTCATCATGATTCGGTGCATACTATTCTGGTTGTCTATGATTCTAAAAGTGATACTTATAATATGCCTGAGCTTCAAAACATTGATTATTGAATGGATTCAGAAGTCTACGTTGAGAGTTTGATATCACCTTGTTCTTAACGCTATTCAACTGGAACATAGCGGTTAACTTCTATTGATTATTTCTACTTATTTTACGCTTGTTTTTTAATTGCTAGCAACTTCATGGATCACTTTTATTTAATGGTTGATAGGATCTACAGCTTGACAAAATACTATGTTATTTTAACTCTTTTTGTTAGTTACTATCTTGAATTGATTTTCTAAGTTTGGAGTTACAGTTTGGATAGTATAATGTATGCTAATTGCTACACAAGTTTCTCAATGGTTGCTTCAAATCTTGAACAATGCATCATGAACTAAACCGAATATGTTATTTAAAGGTGTTTTGAGTTTATTCAATTTTAGAACATATATAACCTTTTGACATATTGGATTTCTTCACTTTCAAACTATTATTATTTTAGTTATGCGTTTAGAAGGATTTCTATGATTTTCATTACTTACTCCTCTTGGTGGAAAGTGGTATTTTATCTTAATAATGTGGTTGTGGTTTAGGTTATTGTCGTGGTTACGTTGTTAGTTTGGGTGTTCAATTTTTACCCCCGATATGGTTTGGGAACGGGGACGGGAGCGGGTGCATGGAAGCGGGGGCGGGGACGGGGATGCTTAATCCCGCTCCCGATCCGCCCTGTTGCCATGTCTAGTTCTGTTCAGGGTTTCTTTTCTCGCCCAAATAAAAATGTGCACAATAGTCTTAAGGTGATGAGATATTTTAACCTTGTTAACAGTTCTTTTTTTTTAGATGATATAGTAATAGTTTACTTGTTGCTATTGTCATTGTAGATTGTGAAAAAACTTGTGTATGTCAATATGATTCCATGGTCATGTAAAAGAGACGAAGTTATTACACTTAACCATTTGTGTTTATCGTACATGAATTATTAGTGATGATAAGCACAAGATATTTATTGCTTTCAAATATGAGAAGTCTAGGTGTAATTGGTGTAGATGTTTTCCCCATCCAGTTATCATTATAAACTGTTTCTAACCATAGGCACACTGTCTAATTCTAATGGAAACTGGTTCACTTTTTTATTGGGAGATAGTACAAGAAGTCTTGATTTGGATATTTTTTTTTTGTATAAACTAGCAAATTAGGAATGAAATACTGTGATATGGTAATTCCTGTGACTAAAATCTTCATAGTTGTAGTTTGAAGGATTATATGCCTAGAAGAATTTTGTAAAGAATTTAAATTGTTTTTATGTAAATTTCTATAGTTAGCCAAGGTGTTCAATTTTGTGCTTGACTATTTCGCTCCAATTAGATTGTATATAGGAACAAAATAAATGGATGAGGAAATTGTGGGTTGTCGAAATCAAAGTGGGTTTTTATCGTTGTTATGGCTTTTGATTGTATTGATTACTATTGAGTTGTACATGTCCTTAAATTACTATTTAGAAGTCAAAGGAATATTAGAGCTAGAACTATAATGTTTGAGTGCAACAGAGCAAAAATTCTGTTTTGCTGCATAATTTTCTATTTTTAAATTTCGCAACTGGCTCAGGGACAAAAGGAAAAGTAGAGAAAATAGAGAAACTCGTTAATATTCTCAAAGAAAAGTTTATATTATTTGAATGCTTCAATGCTTTAGTATCTTGAATCTTCCTAAACACTTAGTGGTGAGCCTTATTTATACTACTCTAAGAAGGCTCTACATTACAAACTATAAATATCTAAACATTTAATGCTACTGCTTAATTACAAGAACTATCTAGAGATTCTAATATCTAGTTCATGTGCCTAGAAAGTTCTAGAGATGCTAAGATGATCCTAATCACTATGACGTTATTTAGTAATATTCTTGAAATTTCCTGGACATCTTGAAAGTTCCATAATTTTCTATATTATTTTCCATAGTTCTCTATCATTCTCCCCGGGTTGGAAGAGACTCGTCTTCGAGTCAAGAATTTCTCCTTCGTTCTAAAAAACATCATTAATCTTCTGATATGAATCCTTTATAGAATCCTTCTGTTGTTGAGACCAAAGTAACCCAAGGGAAAAATCCATACTAATAACTTTCCAGGGCGGCTTAGGAATTGGACGAGGCATGTATAACTTTGTATTCTCCTTGAATGGTTCCTTTGGGACTAAAAGTTTAAGTGGCTTAAATTGCTCTTTTCCTTCATTAAAATCATTGAGTAGTAAATGTGCCAACTTGATTTTAATCACATCCTTCACAAAAGAGTAGGTGTTGGCATAGCCACTGTATAATGCACGACGATCATATTTCCAAGGCCTCTCAAGATGAATGTGGAAAGTATCCATAGGAATAACATCACACCATAAATTTTCTTTATAATTATTGTCAATGGAAAATGAGAAAATGGAGTGT
>Ga0315914_1001837_pt1 | contig 32312 bp, 28 predicted proteins | sample MpolenodulesMG_FD_203920 | JGI IMG/M metagenome (GOLD analysis project Ga0315914, IMG submission 203920) | Medicago polymorpha root nodule microbial communities from Los Angeles, California, United States - elongated nodules | ecosystem: Host-associated > Plants > Roots > Nodule | place: USA...
CATTAAATTTGACTCAACTCGTCTCGTCTCATTTTTAACGGATTTAGACGGGGGGACCTAAATGGGACGGGCCGGCCCGCTTTGCCATCCTACTTTTTTTCAATCGAATTATTTTTCTTCAATACAAAGCATTGATCAGAACTTTTCTTCTATTTAGTTCTCAACTCTAAGAAACTTTTCTATTCATGAATGTTGGTTACTAAACACTAAACCATGATTTTGTTTTAAGAAAAACAATAAACAATTAGGATTAATCCATTAAATGTACTGTTGACAGTCTTAATCAGAGAAAATATAATATTTGAAACTGTAAAACAAAGAAGATAATTGTGTGCTCCACTACAAACGTAGGTATTTTGTAACAAAAAAAAACGTAGGCATTTCATCAATGTCTTTACAAAAATATATCAGGGCATTGAACAAACACAGATTTCATAAACATCATTTTTTTTAATTACAAAAATCATCAAATGAAAGGAAATGAAGAGTGACCACCGTACCAATCAAACCAATTTAAATCAATGAAAAACATTTGTTTCATTCACAATGTCACCAAGTAAAGAAAAGACGCACAAAGGTCAGGACACATAATTGTTTTCTATGTTTATAATTTTAAATATTTTATATTCTTTTCTGTAAATGCCAATAATACAATTAACAAACACATCATCACCATCCATAGAAACATTTTTCATATTCTCATGGACCAAGTTTAGATTGTGCTATAATGTAAGACATCATTTTGTTTGTCAACATTACACTTAACAAACATGTCATCGCCGTTAACGACATTCAGTAACAGACATTGACAAAATGATGAAATTCAAAAACATTTACGTAGTCAAGGATCATACTAAAATTCATTATCTCAAGGATCAAATTAAGAGTGTGCTACAAAGGTATAGACAATTTTAGTTATTTACACGTTAGAAAAATCGAACATACAAAATAGGATAGTGCTTGTATTATGTCTTTAATTTTTATTTTTTTTAAGGAAGTATTATGTCTTTCATGAGATGAAGATAATAATATTTTTTTTTACCTATATAGCTTTTTATTTTATTGGGAGGAAAGTTTCTCTTTTGGAATCACGAGATTTAAACTTGAATAAATAATATTACACACTTGAAATATGTTTATCTTCTATACATTTGTTTGACATTTCACATTTATTGTAAAATGAGTTTCAAACAGTCACACTTGCAAGAAAAGTAGCAATAAATGAACAAATTACAACTTAAGAATGAGCTCCATAAGGTGATATTTTTATGGAAGAACAATTATTCCAAAAACTGATAATTCCCTGGACAATAGATTTTATTTTTTTACAAATGGACAATAGAATTATATTTAAAGAAGTAAAGAATCATTGGAAATTAGAAATCATTATCTCTAATTATTATTTTTATGCACAATAAATAGAATAATATCAACTATTTTAATAGTTACATCTACTGAAATGTTACTTTTAAAATTAATACTTTCTTTAGAGGTTTAAAATTAAAACTGTTAAAATCAAAGAAAGGGTCAACCCCGTTTATACCTGCCAACTAGGTATAAGCATAGGTTGTACTTTAATTAAATTAAATAGGCCATGATTTAAACTGTTATACACATAGTATACACAAGGGTAAAAAAAAAACCAGTACATTTCCATAAAACAATGACCCTCTACGTACCTACTTGGTCATATTCCTGCACTCTAACCTTTAATTTAAGAGAAGGAAAATAGGGACCCAAGTTACAGATTCAAACTTGGGTTCAAAATAAACAGTAACTTTGCTAACATTAGCTAGAATATATATACACATGTACAGACAATACTGGTACAGATTTCTTAGAACCAGGGATGCCATGTCGGATCCATCATGCACAAGTTCCTTGGGTTTAAGGCAGCTTCAACCAACTCAGTAACACCCCGCTGCACAGATTGGGGTGGTTCCATCACATTCTCCTCCTACATAAACGTTAATTAACGTAAATACTAAGTGATACAGACAAGAGACTAACGTTATAAAAAATAATAAGTAATGTACCATGTTAATTGTGAGATATAGGAGTGAGAAATTTGAAGGAAAAAAAAAAAACCGGAACAAATATCAATCAATGAATTGAAAGTGGAAAGGCAAGGCATCCAGTTTTCCTCATTAGATTTTTAAGTAGTTATTACGAAATCAATAGAGAATTGTGCGGAGGATCAATTGGATTCTTGAATTTTTGGTAGAACAACGCATTGGAAATTTTTTATATAATCATTTATCTCCCCATTCCATCAATTAAAAAAGAAGCATGAACTTAGACTTTACAATCATATTAGAACAAAACATAAAATAAATAATAATAATAATAATAAGAGGCAATATTTTAGCTACTCACCTCATCAGAAAAATTCTGCGGTGCTATTCCCTTAACTCTCCCAACTACATGTTCCACATTTGTAATAACCTTTTGTTTAAAGTCAACAGGGCTCATAGTACCACCTGCAGCCATAGGGGCCATGGGCATCCCAAGTGGTCTTCTCCAAGACCAAGACAGTAGCTCATCACGGAAAAACATTGCTAGATGATGCCATAGATGCTGACTTTGCTGCAACACAGCAAATTTAAGAACAAATCAGCCGCGTGTCATGCAATATATGATTATAACATTAAAATATTAAAAACATCTTGATTCACACACACAATGTGTGTGTGTGTGTTGTGAAAGTTCTCACTTTAGGTGAAGCCACAGCCTGTGCAGCTGCACACATTGAAGATACAATAAGGCCTTCTACTCCATGGGAGAAGAATGCTTGCATATTCCTTGTTAGCCTGAATGGGACTGGCTCATTAAACTCGATCAGTCCATTTGCATCATATGCAGGATGAAAATCAGTTTGAAATATTTTTCCAGTGTTCTTTGCAAACAAAATCTTGTTGGGAGACCTCCCACCAATTCGTAGCATAAAGGACATGAAACTTGAAAGAGCCAACTGGATGGCGAATTGCTTCTTGAAAGCCCATGTATGGTTACCACTGGGTAGGGTTTTGTACATGTACTGTGAAAAGATGTTGTCATTAACAAGATTTTTTGTTATTTCATTATAGGCTTGCAGACGAAGATCAACAACAGCTTCTGGAGATATTTGCCCAGTTATGGCCTGATTCAACTGCTCCTTGAAATAGGTTATTGGAAGATCAGCCTCTCGGTCATTCCTTGAACAATGATTCTCATAGACTTCAAGGAAAGTACTATACATCAAATCATCTTCTACCATGCGAACCTGACCACACAATTTTTCAAGCAAGATTAGTGGTAGATTTTATAAGTAGGCAATGACGTGTGAATGGAAATAAAAGAAAAACAAGAAACAATGTGCTTAATGAAAATCATTCTAACCTGGGACCAAACAGGAATAATTATCGGTGTGTGAATGCATATGTGACGGCGTCTAGATTCCTTGTGCTTCTCAAACATTTGGTTCATCATACGGAAAAGCTGTAATATGCGCTCATCACTTCTAGCGTTAGGAGTCAAAGACGTCTGTACAATAAAATGGCGTTGAGAACCATCAGAACCAATTAGAGTCAGACGCCGAAAACTGCTCCCATGCCTCCGTACAATTGGAATATCAGCTGCAACCCTATCCAACTTCACAGTATGATCAGGTGCAATTTCCTGGAACCATAATAAATAAATGAATGAGAATCAGTATAAGATGCCCCATAAACTCAGGCTAACGACAGGTTATTTTCACCCCAATCAATACTGTAATATCACAGAAATAAAATTAAGGTCTTGGCATTGTTTGAAAAAATAAATCCAAAAGTAGTAGTCACCTGATCAGTGAAATACTGCCCTGGAACTTCAACATCAATAACATGGAAGTCTCGCAATACCCTACTTTCTTCTTCAAGCTTTAATACTGCTGGAAACCTATCCTCAACGTTACTTTGCAGTACATTCTTCCAGTGTTTCAACCGCTCAGTCAGTTGAGAGAGGGTAGATGGGAATGTGGCAGTGCTTTCTGGATCAAGATCGCGTTCAAAATCCTGTTTGTATTCCCTTACAAAATCAACATGCTTATTAACAGCATCTGCTGAAAAGCAAGCTCTGCAAACACCTGAGAGCTCTTTCTTGAGAGACTGGGGAACTTCTGCAGTTGTAGCTGTTGGATATTTGTAGCAGCGGTGGAGCAGAGCGTTAACCACAGCCAAAAGTCGCTCCTCGGGAAGAGTGACAAACCTTGAACCAATTTCTGTTAGTAGAACCTGCAAAAGGAACCTTAATCTAGTTTAGGAAAGACATGGTCCAAATCTTATTCTCAGATACACTGGTACAATTCATATCATAAATACAAATCATTTGAATGGATAGTGGTAGTTCAATCCACTTAAATAGTACTTGTTGAAACATTAAAGATGAGCTGTCGTCAAGTATTGAAGTCTACACTAAATATATCACTCCTTCTCATGTGCCTGTGTTCTTAAGAGTTGTGATTTCTAAGAATTAGGGCTTCGCCTAAACCCCAAAAGCTATAGCTCTAGGGGTGAAGATTTTGCCAGCCTTATAAGGAATACTTTGACCATATCATTAGTCGATGTGAGATCACAATTCTCAACACCACCAATGACTGCTATCCAGATTCCTAAATACATTTAATAAATGCATACAATCGTTTCACAGTTTATCCTGTGTGCTACTGCCGACCAGTAATAACATGGTTCAATTCTGAGACTAAGAGCAGCCCAGTTTAGTATGGAGCCACAAGAAGTGGTGGAGAAGGTGAAGCCGCATACATTTATTGTTAGTTATACAAAAGCAAATTAAAAACTCTTAATAAGATCACCTCAAGTTCACTGGCCAAATTAGCATGCTTTCCCCTAAGAGCCTCCATTATATCCTTTGCAGCATCAAAGGCACTGGCAGCTGAAGCCACAAAACCCAATGCCCCAGCACGCCTTAAAGTGTTCTGACCACCTTCATTGAGGTTTGCAGAACCTTGCGGCAATGGTTGGTCATTTGCATTGTGAATGTTGCTTTCTGCACTTGTGGACCTTTCAGGTTCTTGCCCATGTGAGTTTCCACCATCATGAGATCCAATTCCACCAGCGGACTGGGAGCCTTGGTGAGCTTGAATATCACCTGGAACTTGTGTTCTTGCATTTCCATCAGCAATGCCACCATGAGAACCTCCACCAGTCCCAGAAACACTTTGCTGTGCTCTTTGCTGAGCCATTGCTATTCTCCCAAGTTCAGATTTATTGGCAACATCACGTCGTTCCAGCAAGTATGTGCGCAGCCAATAATACAGAGCCTGACATTCAGGAGAAGAAACTCCAGATAAAAATTTAGGATCAAAATAACTTGCAATGAAAAAAAGAAAATGAGACTTACTTGAGGATACAAGGTTGCAATCTTCAGAAGAACAAGTTTACAGTGAGGAGCTTCTGTTCTCTGGAGGGAGAGCAAGAGCTGTGGAATCCAAGACAGCCAAACCCAATGTGGAACGTGTTCGTAGTACTTATCAAATGCCCTTCCGACAGGCTCATTAGGAGTATCGAAACTAAGAAGATAAAGAACACGGGCTAAATGGCTTCTTGAATTGGACACACCAAATTTTATACCTTGCAAGAAACAGCTGACAGCATATTCCAACCAAATTTCTTCATGAGTTTCTTTGTAAGCCTGTTCAAAGTAGATGGTGAATAAGTATGAAGCTCAAGTTAACAGTAATAGAAAGTAAGAGCATGAAAAATATAATAGTGAATACCATATCACAATAGTTTCCCCAACTTATCCATCCCTTAGGCAGGTTTTTAAAAAGACTAATTGCATTTGAATAAGCAAGATTTGCATTCTCAGAGTCATTCAATTTTAAGAAGAAGTCCCCTTTTAGGCGGAAAATTTCAGCCTTGTGTTTTGGAGGAAAGTACTCCAGATTAGTGTTGTTGATCAGATTAAGACCAGCTGTAACCTCTCCTTTTGTTTCTAAATATGCCTTTGCCTGCTCAACTATCTTAACAAATGCTTCCTGTAAATACATAAAAAAGAGCAGATCAGATACAATTAACAGAAGTTCTAAACCGTTAGGGCTTTCTGTAGTTAAAAAGAATACATGATCAAGAAATAACACGGGTATGATAATGCTATTTTTTGTATGTGCATAAACACAAATATTGTTAAGAATAACTCTAATTTACAAATACCATGCAGATTAATCAAAACCAAAACTTGACATTTGATAATATATGGTCCAAAAAGTATCAGAAGTATCATCCACAAGATGATGGTGCAGTCAAATAACACCAAAGACTAGCCTGATCTATAATTCTAAAGACTGAACAGATATTGACATAATACAAAAAATAAGCAGTTCTGTGTTAAACCTATAACCATAAGTTCACAACAGAGGTAGTTATCATCATACCTGTACTTCCATGGTCGAGTAGCCATATAATTTTTCAAGTACGTTGACACAGACATCAAATAGGCCTTGTTTGCGAGCAATATGAGCAAGCCTGTTAACAGTCCAAGCTTTGTCACGGTATCCAAGATGATGAAGCGCTGAATTTGTGGAGCCGAAATCTTTGAAAGCTTCAATGACAGAATTGTACGTATCATTCCTCCACTGCAGCAAATCATACCAAACAGACATATTATCCCATTCATTTGGAGTTCTTAGCCTCCATGTCTCAAGGATATCCTTTAGATCAGCATAAAGGTTTCCTTGCACGCCAACTGCTGAATTCCCAGAGAGTTTATTTCCATTGGAAATGTCTATTAGCACCTTAGCTGACTCTTGAACTTCAACTAACTGTTGGAATTGCTGCAGAAGGGGAATCCTGGAATGAACAGACATTTCTGGCAGCTGCCACCATTGTTCTAGAGCAAGATCGATCCCTTTAAGCACCATGTTCTCAGCATCCCCCACACCATTTGTATTTTTTTCATGAAGAGCAAAGTATGCTTTGATCAAACGTAGTTTTGGAGTTTCTTCCACTTGAGCTTTAGGAATAACATGTTCCTTCATATATGTCCAATCAGGCAATTTCCATAAACTATCGAGCAGAATTTCATAATTCTCAACACTCTTGCCAAAATCTGCCAGAGCATCCCATTGACTAAGTTGACTGGCACAGTATAGCCATTGCTCTTCCCATAGACACATCTCGGCCTTGGGTACAGTGTTGTTATATGTTCCTTGAGTTGCCTTCACCATGGCTTGATAAAAGAGACTTTGAGCACGGTGCCAGTAACCGTGCTGAACAAGAGAAAGCCCTGCCCTGGTTTCAGCAGTGATTGATCTCTTCTTCCAAAGCCCACATCTCATATCCTCTTCATTGAGCAATCGATAGAGCTCAGCCAAAGACTCGCAGCATTTGGAATCATTTGGAAACAACATAACATGACTTTCCAGCAAAGCCAATGCAATGTGCCATGCATTATACGTTTTCCCAATATATTTAATGAGCTCACTTGGCATTCTAGGTTGAGGATGGCTCAACTGAAGCCCTTCTAATAGTGCTTGCACTACATTTGGCCTGCTGGCTTGCTGCCTCTTATGGTAATCTTTAGAAAGAAGTGTAATCATAGGTTTAGCGAGTGTTACTTGTTCTTCTTTATGTAATGTAACCCAGACAATTGGAAATACCAGAACCCACAAATGGTATGCAACATTAGCATCTGTATGGGCCAACTCTCTTAATGGAATTAATAGATCAGCCACCTGCAAAATTTGTTATCGTTGTATAAGTACAAAACTGTAAAATGCCTGCCACTAACTGTAATGCATAGAACTTACCAACAATTTGTCAAACTCAAAGGAAAAAAGTTTGACTTTTTTATTGGAATATATTATTTCCTTTTATTCCTTGTGGTGTTTTGATAGTTTACATAGATAGGTTTAGGCAGTTCCTGATTCCATCCTAAAGTATGTGTTTCGACTTTGCTCTCTTCAGAAATATATATGTAGAGTCTAACTGTGAATAGGTTACAATATTACGATTTACATATCATACTAAAATATTGGGAAATGCTAACAAGTGCACTTAGGGAATTTGACAAGAAGTTTAAAGTACAAATTTTATCTTGGGATTTGTGGATTCAACATATTGAAACATCAAAAGCAACTTTTTCTACATGAAAATTATCAATTGTTTCCATTTTTTAATCCATAACAAGGGCACTTTTTAGCAAGACCCTAAAATATTTATAAATAAAGCATGTTCTCCATATAGTACAAGTCTGCCACTAACATATGTTGACACATTATTAATGTAACATAATAACCTCAAATATGACATACAATCATTAAACTGAAAAGAAAACACTAAACATCAGTAGGCTTACCTCAAGTTTGCTCATGTTGTTAAGAAACTGAGTATGCTTAAGCACAAGAGTCTCGAAAGTTAGCGGAGCATCCTCAGCTCCTTCAGATGCATCATTAACCTTGTGCTGCATTCCAGACGTTTCCAGAAGAGAGCTTGATACCAGAAGTGGTTGAACCCTGGCAGAATTTGGAGCTAGTGTAATAGGTTTATCATCAACTAATATTGCCAAGAGAAGATCAAGGCCTTGTTTGAGCCAGAAGACATCACTCAAAGCTGCCCAGTCTTGACCTTGGATGATGAATTGAAGCCTGGTGAAAAGAGTTTTCCCAAGACACTCGTGATACAGAGAGAAGAACTTCATCCTAATTTCAGGATCCCTAGCTCTTAAACCAAGCATAAACGTCCTTTCTACCTTCAGGAAAACCTCTTGACGCAAGGTTAAAGGGTATCTGGAAACCAATTAAAAATAATCAAACACGATATAATCTAAAGCATAACATAATATACTCAAGATGCTTTACTTACTTATTTGAATCGGCACAAATCCCAAAAAGAAGTTCAAGGTATTTATGGTCCCACTCATCCAAATGAGTTGGTGAGAAATTTTGTTTGTCGACTTGTGAGAGCTTCTGAAGAAAGGAAACCATCTCCTTTTGACTGAGAAAGGCACTTGATGTGACTGAAGTTCCTTGTTTAGAATCATCTTCAATCCACCCTTTAATCACATCAAGTATGCAGAGAAGTACACTGGCGTCGATACCTTTCTCTGAGAGCAAAGCATTCAATATTTGAGATACAGACCGCTTGCACTCAGGAACAACCATCACTCTTTCTGTAATAAGTTTTAAGATTGATTTTACATTTGAAATAACTGCTCCAACATCAACACCTTGACGAGAAGACGTGACTGCTGAATCTGGATCAGTTCTTTGACCCTATATTGGACAAAATTCTTAAATAAATAATATTGGAACAGAAAGTTTCAAGCAATGTTGGTATAGATTAAAATTGAAAACCAAAAAGAAATTGTGCAAGGCAGCTCTAGATCACAATGGAACGCCTTCAGTAGACTTGATTTAACATGTGATACATTACCGTGTGTCAAACAAAAACACATTGAGGGGACAGCAAAAGGGCATAGGAAATGCTTGCATTACCATAAAGAATAACCATATACTCCCTCCGGCCTTAAATATAAGCAAAAAGTCAAATGTATTTGGTCTAAATTTAGATTAAATCCATTTGACTTTGTGTATATTTAAGGCTCAAGGAAGTATAATCTACAGTTAACAGGGTCAATACTTCTTAGTTTGAAACCAATGTCCAGGTCACATTTTCAAGCTTACCTATGAAAGCCAGGTCGCAGGGCAGGAGTTACAAAAATGAACCACAGAATTTATATTCAAGTAGTATTTAAAAAATGTAAACAAAATTGGCATGAATTGTGAAGAGGAAAATTGGAATGACATGACGGATGGTTTATTAACTGTTCTAGACTCAGGTGATTAGTACTTAGTCTACTGATTAGTGATAAGCTCCAAACTATGAGATAATTTCTATTATTATATTAATCCTTAACATAATATTAAATTTGTATTTCTTGTGCGAAGGAGACATGAGTGTACAAGCTGCAGTATATACATAAGGTTTAACCTACTCAATCCCTAAAAGTAGGGAATAGAATCAAATAAAAAGAGGATAGTATCTAAGCAAATACTCCAAAATCTCAACTTCTTGTACTATAAATATATGCCTCTGTATTGAGTAGCCATACATTTTTCCTCTAGACTAGACTTTTAACTCCAAAATCAAAACTGCATTTTACGCCACAAATTATATATATATATGGGGCTGCTAATTTACACTCACCTAAAAACACTAAGGTGTAAATTAGCAAGCTACACCCACTTATATTTTACTAAAACACCATTTTGTTTCTATTCTAGTTAAATTTAAATAGAAGGGCAGTTTTGTAACTATCTTAAGGAAGATCCTTAAAAAAAGAAACAAAACAGACAATGACATGCTTAAGGTACAAAACGTGTAATAGAGACAAACTTTTAAGGAAACAATATTTGGAATGATGAAAGTGGGTGTAAATTAGTGAGAGGTGGCTGTAAACAATTTGATAAAATTTATAAAAATGAGTGTATATAATCAAGTGGATGTAGGTTGCTAACTTACACCTTAGTGTTTTTAGGTGGGTGTAGCTTGCTAATTTACACCTTAGTGTTTTTAGGTGGGTCTAAATTAGCAGCCCGCTATATATATATATAAATGTATGAGGGGGAAAATCCAACTTACTTGTCTTATATGAGAACCTGCTGATGAACCCATATCACGCTGCAGGCGCTGAAGAAGGCGAACCAAAACTAAAGGATCGATGAAATTCCTCTGTACCTCAGTCAAGGTTTTAATGACAAGCAATAAGAAACTAATTGCACCGGCATTATTATCATCACTAGATGTTTGAGGAGCTGTGACGGTGGTAACATGCTTTTGTATCAAATCATCAACCTTCTGGTACAACAACTTAACGTCAGGAGGTGTTGAAGCTGCTTCTTGGGGAAAAGCAACACAAATCATCCTCAACAGTGAGCAGAAAGACTTGCCAGCATCTAAAAGTTTATGCTTGAAACATGGTTCAAGAATCTGGAGGGAAAAACAATTACATCACTACAAAAATTGAAGAATTTGGAAAATAAATTAAAAACATACAGCATGATATTAGGCCTACTTGAGAAATCTGGTTTATGTTGTTTCTTATGAACATGTGAGGTTGTTTCTCTAAAACTTTGTTCATGACATCCAAACCCTGTGCCAGCGCAGTGGAAGGGTCCTTCGCCTGAGATGGTTGTATACTGCTCAACAACTTCTCCAAATAATTAAATTTTACATTTGCATTCGGCCACACCTCTAAAGCTTGTGAAAGTAGCTCCAAAGCTTGTTTGTACATGGCACTTGCTTCTTTGTCCTTGGGTTCTATAACCAGAGCAACCTAATCCAGAAATCAGAGTTAACCATCAATGTCATAAACAAAATGATTTACAAGGAGATGTTGAATATATGAGGAATTTTTAATTAACTGATTAAACTTTTGCCTCAAAATAGAAGTGCCCACACTTCCACACATATGCATACTTCAAAAGGAAGGTGAATTGTAATACCAAATTAAATAACTATTTATCCATTACAAATGCAAACCTTAGCTACACAAGCTATGTGGTGAGATTAGAATAAAGAAATGACAGTATTCTGGGGAAAGCAACAGCAATTTATGCAGTGTAAATAAAATATTGTATATAGCCTCTTCACAAATGAACAAAGCTTTCTATGAACTAATCTGCCAAAAACAATATTATGGAAAAGCTAAAAAATTAGAAATGAGCCTTACTCTGATAAGAAAATTTATAATCATTTCCTCCATAGCAGCATTTGGTTTAAATTCTTCATCAGGTTGGCTTGAAGATCCCGGAGTTTCAATGTTAGGGATTGACGATGGACCACCAGGTGACATGACACAAAGGGGTTGAAGACCAGGTTCTGCTTTTACTCGCTTAGTTGTATCATCAGGAAATGTGGACCCTTCCACAGATCGCTTAGACTCAGCTGAGCTAGGATTAAAGACATCACTGATTTGGTTCGGAGCATCAGAATCAGTAACAACTTTCATCTCATTTTGTCTTTGCCTCTCCCAGTTAACAACTAATCCAGCAAGTTCAATGGCAAGACGTCTGTTCTCTGTTGTGGTATTATATGGCAATCCAAGGCGACTCAGAGAATTCACCATCTGAGGAACAAACTGCGCTCTGCAGCTGTAGAAGAGATCCGAATGGCGGACTATAAGTTGGAAAATGTGAATAAGATTCGGAATTGAGTGCCCTTCTTCAACAAGTATTTTCTTGGTGTATCTTATCCATATGGGCATCCGAGAATCGCCAAGCGGCAAACGTTTTGGCAGTGCTGGCATTAGAATGTCAAGAGCCTGCCTGACCAACATTCTGTTTTCTGGTTGGCAGGTCCTAAGAAGAGCTACAAAAACCTGCAGTCAAAAATCAGTATTTGGGTACTGGTACATCGTCTGGATAGATGTCAACTATCCAGACACGCTTAGGTTATGCATATGAAATTGAGTTAGGTACAAATAACAAAGACAGGTTTTCAAAGCACATATTTCAAATAAACCAATAGCGTTTCCTATGATATAGGCTCAGAAGATTTCAATCTAGAGGCATCCACTCATATCAAAGACATCGCAAAACACAAATAAAGAATATCTTCAACTTCTATATCAGGCCTAAAAAACAACTCAAAAAGGGAAAGAAACTCTGGGATGTTTACATGATTTAAAATGCTTGTTCCTGAAAGAGATAATCATGAAAGATATATGTCAAAACAATTTTATGTAAAAGTAATAAACCAAAAACCTTGTAAAATATTGTCTACTGACTAAAAAAGAAACGGCTGTAGAAAGAATAGCCATAGCCCAAAGGGAACCAACTTTTGGAAGAAAATATCCAATCACTATAACTACTAATGCAGATACTTCCCAATTAATGCTGCAAGCTTTGAATACGTAAGAGGGTCAAAGCTCTCCTTCATGGTTACACTTTCAAAATATAGGAATGGAAATTGAAAAACAATAGGAAGTAAAGCCAAACGATTAGACAAAACTGTATTTCCATAAGAAAAATACCCCTAAGTCATCCAAATAATAACTAGTTGAAGTAATCCACATGTTTACAATATATTATTCCAAAGAAAAACAGACGTGAATGTTTCCATACCTGAAGTATTATTTTTTCAGGAGCTTGATATGCCTCCAAGAAATGGCAAACATTCACAAATGCCCATTGTTTGCTTGCAGTATCTTCACGCTTAAGATGGTTCCAGCCGAACTTTATTAGTTCCTTCCTATGATGGACAAGATCATTCTGAAGATACTTAAGAAGCAAAGTTGCAAGCTGCAATAGTTCTATTCGTAAAGGCTCGTCGTATTCTGCAGAAATCTACAAAAGAAAGACATGATGCATTGCGAGACACGTGTGAGCTTCAAAAGTTGTATCACAGACAACGAGTTATAAAATTTAAAGGAAGAGTCATGTAAGGAATAAAACATAGCAGGATATACCTCTTCTGGAGGATCCAGAAGTTTGTCAACGATTGTTTTTATAATTGCAGGATCAACCACTTCCCAACTTTGGCCATTTTGAAAGGCATGTGCAAGCATCGGAAGAATGAGCATTTGCATTACAATCACCAAGTGGTCGTGACCAAGTTGTTTTGATTGGAAAAGGTTGAGAAAATGTAACAGGAGGGCCTTTTTCATGCTCGAAGGATAACCTTCTGCAACCTAAAAGGCACCAAGATAGTTCATATGTGAATGATGAAATACAAGAATGAAGTTTGATTTCAACAGAAAATTCAGATCCAGTTATAAGTACCTCGATGATGTAAAACTCCTTCAGGAATGTATAGTCAATTCGGCTATGAAATAAGAATATGGTAAGTATATCAAACAGAACATTTACTTCATTTTTGTCATGTCTTAAGTAATTCAGGAAGCACTTGATAAGCCATTTACTTTCCTTAATCTGCAAATCCATGAAGATGACTGGGTTACACATCTAAAATCAACAACGATGACAGAGCAATAACTAAATTGAGCTTTGCCAATACTTACTTGCACTAGGTTCAGTTCCTGCTCATTTTGAAGCCGGGATATTCTAGCAGGTGACTTCCATACTAATACCAATGTATCAAACACGGTACGATTACTTTGTAACCAGCCAGGCATTAATTTGACCAGGGTTTTAATAAGTGCTAGACCCTGAAAGTAAGCATCGGAAGTTGCATTTGGAGTAGGAACAAGAACATTGGAGCCATCGGTCGAAGCAGAAACATGGTTTTCTTCACCTGACAAAGTAGCATTTGCAATTGTGGATGATGAAGCCATTGCCACCTCAGATTTGGGCATAAATTCAGAGAATGCACTTGAAAGTATCTTCTGTGGTGATTTTGAAAGTTCGTCTCTCAACGGCTGACCGGCTTCTGAACAAATTATATACATAAAACTGAATTCACAGAACAAAGAAACGATGTCAGCATTCTAAATTATTCGTTATATAATAAAAATTCAGCATTCAACATTCTAAAAACTTGTATAATTAAAATTCAACATTCTAAAAACTTACCGCCTGAAATATTTTGGTTCACTTAATCGAGTAAGAAAATAATCAACTGAAATGGGTGCATATCGATTTAAATACTTTGTAATTGGGGGCCGGTATGGACTATTTATTTCACTGTATACTTGTCCAGGGGGAAGAGCTCCTTCCAAATCAATAGTCAAGGTTACAAGTTCATCGAGGAACTTTGAAGCAGCGAGAGGAAGCAAGTGAAACAAGTCAATTATAGCTGCAACGGTAGAGAATAATGTCATCAGAGCAAGAATAAGATGAGGAGTTGCATTAGAAATATTTGCATTAAATAGGTTAGACCATAGATGTGTAACCTGCAGCTATCTTCGGTTCTTCACCAGCCTTCCATGACTTCTGACACTGTGCCAATTTTTCGGGCTCCAACCACCTCCTTAGATGCTCTAAAAGTTTCCCGCCCAGGGTAACATTGAACCAATTGGATAATAGCTCAAGCAGGCGGGCAAGGCCTAGCAAAAGAGGCATGCTGAGATTTTTTGTGTGAGCTAAATTGACCAATATAGGCCTAAGGCTGCTTTGTAAAAGTTCCTTGGGCATCCTTTGATTTATAACCTACATGATACAGACAGAAAGCAGTATTTAAGGATTAAAAAATTATCTCAAGTACACTAAAAACATCAGCATCTGTATTTCTGTTGGGGTGAATTACTTAGCTAGTCCCACACCCCAAAAAAGAAGGTTGCGTTAGGTAATCATCTATGGATGTAAAATCTTGCCAAAGTTTCATGACATAAAAATGCATCTCCAAACTAAAAGCATGCACCAATGAGATTATAGTAACAATATCATTTGTTTATTTAACATTAACAATACCACCAGAACAGTAGAATTATGAAAATACTGAAACGGAATGGAACATATAATTAGGTCCAAATGATCCCAGAATAAACTACTACATATTTATCATCTATAGGCAGTCACATTCCTGAAAGTGCATCAATAGGGATATATCTGCACATGCATTGCAATCAAGTCACATTCCTGAACATATAATTAGGTCCAAATGATCCCAGAATAAACTTCTAAGCATTTATCATCAATAGGCAGTCACATTCCTGAAAGTACATCATTAGGGATATATCTGAACATGCATTGCAATCAAGCCAACAAAGAAGCTCAAAGTATGCAACATAAAAGCTAAGTATACCTGACGTAGGCCTTCCTTTGCAACAGCAACAATGTCTGGAGTCCGACAGGTTAAAGACTTAAAAAACATTGCGATGATCTTTGCACGCAATTCAGAATGATTTGGAGTCTTAAAATCAGCCCATGCCATTGTGGTGCAGAGCAGTTCAATGCAAGCTGTCCGAAGTTTAGTCAAAGATGTCACAACTTTGGGGTTGATAAACTTGGCAACCCATGCATTGTCATCAGACTCTGCTATTTGTAATGTGTCTTGGAGGAAATTAACTAACTCTGGAGTCAACTTGAGAAGAGGTGGCCTCAAGGCTAGACAAAAATTCAATGCTGTAACTGTTCCAACCTACACAAGATATAATAAAGTAAACTGGTGAATGAATAAAAGCTCAAAGAAAGATCAAATCAATAACCATCAGGAAATAATAATTTAAGGGTACCTGTTGATCAACAGTCTTTAACTTAAGTGACCGCATGATGAGAGGCTGGAGAAATTGCTGATACAATGGCTCTAGTAATTCAGACACCTCACTACCAGTCCTGCTAGCTAAAAGTGCCAAGCATGATTGTACATTCTTTCTCACAATGATAGAGGCATTCTGGTTGAATAACTCTTGAGCAAGAAAATCTACTACTCCTTGAAAGCTTTGCCTCCGCGCCTCACTGTTTGCTTCATCAGCATTATTCACTACTCGAAGAACCTGAGTGAGTACTTGACTTGTCTCTTCCTGCTCCTTGCTAGCATAAATGGGAAGCTTTTTAAGGACATATATTAGACCCCGCACAATTCTTACTTGGAAAAGGCAGAGGGTCTCAACAGTGACCTTTCCAACCAAGGCACCAAGTCCCATCACACCACCTATTTGTGCTTGCCATTTAAGTCCATAGCAACAATGCAGAAGACGGGGCAATAGTTGCTCAAATACAGGAACACGAACACTAGGGGGAGGAGAATACACAGGATTCATTGATGGACTAGAGACAATCATAGGTGTACCAGGCCCTCTGGACATTATGAAATCAGTATGTTTTGAACGAGCAAGAAATACAAGTGTTTCTGCAAACATATTTAAAGCATCAAGAGCAGCTTTGGCATGGAGCCTGTTTTCATCTGCAAGTACATCAACTAAAGCATCCAAGAATACCAAAGGATCCAGCTCCTTCAGATTTGAACAAATACTAGATTTAGTCCTAGAACCAACATGAACAGATAGTGATGAACCCCCAATAGCAGCTACTGATGCACTACTGAATGAAGAATCCATATGAAATATCATCGCAAAATGTCGACATATATTGACAACAAAATCATCTGCAGAATCCGTGAGATCTGGCTCAGCGTTGGCAGCAATGATAGTCATTAAAAGAATCTTGAAAACAGATTTCTCAGCCATAAGTTGAGTCTTTGTCTTTACTCCTAAATCAGCCTGCAAATGACATGCAATATATTATATGACAGACCCAATTAAAATATACCGTAATTAAATGTAAAATAAGAGAACACAGGAAGGGAGAAATTGAAGAAGTATATCAAGTTAAGGCAGTGAATTTCGGCAAAAGAAACATAATGGGAACGAGCTGTGGCAGAATTATTAATCAATTTATTATATTGTTCATGTAGGACTAGGAGTGATCTATGAAATTTGGTGAGCAGAATATTATATATTTCTCCATATTAATCAGAAGTGTTGGTACAGTGTTTTGGAGAATTTGTGAAGCAGCACTATAATAATAGTAACAAACTAACCTTTGCATCCATTGACTCAGACCTGCGTGATGGTTGATCAACCGTAGAAGCCAACAAAGCAGACAGCTGCTTGGATGTGCATCCCTCATCAGCAACAGTTCCAGGCAAATTCAACTGAGATGATAAGCAAACGCGAAGGAACCTGAGAGCCTGCTTTCGATAGAAAGCATCCATGCCACAATTTCTGTTCATTACAGCCTCTACAGCAAGATTTATGCATCGATCAAGTGGCACCAAGAATGGGGTGGCAGGCTCAAATGTCAAAATCAGGCGAAGCCCATGCTCGGGGTTCTCTTTACACTCGAGTGCCAGAGGCTCTTTGAGGAATCGCCTGTTTCGCCCACCTAATTTTCCAAGAAGCTGCAATGCTTTAGCACCCCAAGGATAAGGAGCTGGTCTTAAGTGGGACCATAAGGCCAGAATCACATCAGACATGACATTGGCCATACTAGGCTCTAGGAAGTCAGGATTTAAACTATCGACCCAAAACTCCAGTGTTCGTAAACCAAGACTTACCAGCTCATCACTTCCCTTAAGACATAATACCAGAGGCTTCATGAGACGAGACAGGTATGGTAAGAGAGAACTCAAACGGGCAGGCAAGGTCATGCAGAGCTCTAATAGAAGATCTCTCATATCTTCCACTGTTGGCCCTTCCAACATAGCCAATAGCAGATTGAGGCACGGCTGCAACATGGGGATCAAGTCCCGCAGCAAAAGTTCAAACTTGCAGCCTGAAAGTGCTCGGAACATTGTTCGAAGCAACTGCATGTAACCAAGAGGTCTTTCAACTTCAGTAGAATTTTTCATGCAATATTCCATTATGACAGGCACATGAGGCTGCAAAATCCGTTCAAAATCTGAAGGTGCTTTAGCAACAGCACCAAATATAAACCGAAAGAGATGCAAGACCAGTTTTGCTGCAGGTGAATCTGGGGTTTTCAACGCATCAAGTTTGCTGTTTACAAGAAAATTGACAAGCACATCAGCAAATGGCCGGTACACTTTAGGGGCCGCAAGAAGTGTGGAGAATATATGGACAAGTTGCGTGTTGGAGATCATGCACTCAAAAAGCTCAGGCATACACAGAGAGAACATATCCATAAGATCTCGAGGTTCCATGATGGCCAAAATTTGTGAGAAGAGATGAAGCATTTCCCTCTCCTCATCCTTCTCCTTAAAGAGTGCTAAGCAATGAACACCACTTTTCAAAACACCAGAGGCTTTGTAAACCTACACAAGACTCTTAAGTCAACTTAAATACTTAAGGCTTTGTAAACCTACACAAGACTCTTAAGTCAACTTAAATACTTAAGCTTAAAAACAACAACATTCAACCAAAACTTATCTGATGTACCTCATCTTCTCTCATGCCCCTAGATGCTTGAGGTGGTGGCAAATTAGATGAAGGTGAGACAAGCACCTGTAATGTTCCATGAATAGGGAAAATATCTCGCATGAAAAACATCATATGGGAGGACAGAGGTGGTGAATCCACAGACGGCAATTATATATACCGAAGATTTTATTACCTGGGACCTAGGAGAATGTGCATGAGTGATGCTCCATATGATGGTCTTCATTCCTGAAAGTCATATTAAAAAAGAGAGGGTAAAAAAACATCTCTGATCATATGATAAAAATGGGTATGTTTACCAGTCATAGAATCAATAAAACTAGTTGACAGCTTGACACTCTAAAAAACCAAGATATGGAAGTTCAGAAAATTTAAAGAAATAAATTACCCATCACTAATGTCTTAATCAGATGCTTGTAATCATTTACTTCCTTCGAATATTCAGGAGGGCCCACAATATTGAAAACTGCCTGCAAGGAGAACATGGGACAGAATCATTCCAAGCAAAACTCAAGTTACCGGTATATAAAATAGTACCTTAACAATAAAGAATAAAAAACAACAGTAGTAGTATTTTTTACTGAAGACATACATAGTGTGCAAATGGAAAAAAATTACAAGTTACAAGTTTTTAATTTTCATCCTTCATCCTTATCAATTATGTTTTGATTAGGTCTTGACGTTTCAGGTTTTGATTAGTTCATATGTTTTAGGTCTTGGAGTCAAGATATCTAACCCAAGTGTGTTATCAAATTGTGTATAAACTTGTGATTCACTGAATAATAATACAAGTTCATTTTATCCATTTATTACTATCTCTCTAAAAATTCTCTCGTCTCAAATGTGTGAACCACAAAAGTGTGTGTTCAGGTGCCAAAATCCAAGACTTGCTATTGAAGATGGTAAAAATTAAAATTAGAACTTGGCATTGTGTTTACAACTGAAGAAAAAGACAGGACGAAAGCAAAATAAACAAGAAAAACTGAAAATGGAAAAAAGAAGTTAATTTATTCCAAATTTAGTAAAAACTTGTGAGCACAATGGAAATAGACTAAAATCCCAATAAAGCATACTTCCAGAAACACACACATATTATAGTAACAGTTGGCCAAAAACAACCTTCACTCTTAAGCAACATTACAATAAGCAACAACCCCCGATTTAGAAGGTTTGGGTTTGGAGAAATAGGAGAGAAACAGAGGATTAGCTACTTGGTGTGCAACATATAACTGACTTGTAATGGTTGTTAGCTACTTGGAGGGAGAGTTAGAAAAAGAATCAAAAGGTGAGAAGGAGGCTGTAATAACCGTCAATATTATGGGAGAGTTTGGGTCTCTTGATTACCTGAAGATTCTTTTCATTCAATTATTCGTGTTCTTTGTTATTCACTTATGTCTGGTCAAATCCTATCACACTATGCAGTTGCGCCAAAATGTCCAACTTATTGACAAAAGGGCATTTAATAATTAAACGATATGACCTTATTCTCAATTGAGAAAATAACCTAAATAGTTCTCAAATAAAGATATATGTTTACTATCTAGTTTTGGAGTATGCTTTCTTATGTTCTCCATCAGTCCTTCCTCTTAGTTAACCAGTAAATTCATAACCCTTAACTAAAATGATGATCTGTTCCTATGAATTAGATGCACGGGGCATAATGATGAGTTATCGAATGCAATGTCCTCGATTTCTACTAGAATTGCAAACCATGAATAAGCAGTTACTCTCATTTTTCTTAAAAGCAATTCATTCAAGAGAATTGTTTACAATTCCTCATTCCTTTCCTTCCTTTACCAGTGAGTTAAACATGGTATGTAGTTAAGCAACTAATGATAGTCTGAAACAAATTTAGATGTGAAGATAAACATAGCAGTGCCTATATTTAGCCGAAAAAAGATTCTCGAGTTTTCTAACAACCTGCACTGGGAGTTCAAGCTTTGATCTCAAGGTAGAACGATCCTTTCCTTCCTCGCCTTCCTCCAATAGCTATAAAAATAATAATAACAACATTAACCAGTTAAGAACAAATGTGGCAGCACAAACAAGTAAAAAGTAAATCAATGAAAGTAAACCACTATATTGTACACATTGCAAGGCCAATTGGGGGAAATTTATCGTAATCTGAGCAAAGAGCTTACTAAATAACCTAACTCTCCTTAACAAATAGGGAATCAGGTTCAAACCCCTCAACCCTAAAAGACCAAAACAAAGAGGAACTTCAGAAGCATCCTCAGTGGGTTTAAGAAATAAAGTCATTTTATAACTATATTATATATGTATATTAATAAAGAAATGGTTGATATTATAAAATTAAAAAAAAAAAATGAGTGATACCCTTCCAAAACAGCCTAGGGGAGAAATAGGGGAAATGGATGGAGTGAAATGGAATGGGTTCCTTCGTATTCCAATTAATTCCAACATATTTTAGGACATCCAGACAATGGCAACTAATGCCATTTCATAATCATTCCATTCCCTCCTATCCACTTGTTTTCATCAATTCCCAGATATTATAACTTTAAGATACTTTTCGCTGTCAAAAAAAAAAAAATTATATTTGTTGTATATTCTAACAATGACAGTCCCCAAAGGAGAGGTTGCAAACAATTCGTGCTAATGAAACTACATACACACAATTATCATGCGGCAATATGAAACTTTAGAGTAATCCCAAATAACCTGTGGTATTGTCCGTTTGAAAGTGCTGAATTTCCCAACAAAAGCATCCAAAATGCGGCCCTAAAAAGCAACATCATTTTATGTCAATCCCAGAAAAAAGATTTAGTACAATACCAAATTGCAAAAACCTAACAGAAATTGCGCAACAGACCAATAAGATCCTTGCTTCATCTGTAGACTGCTGATCAACCCCTTTCTCAAATATTGGTTCCACCTGGATCCAATGGGAAGAGCACAACATAAGAAGGCTAGAAGAATTTAATCAGTTACCAAAACTTAAATCTTTCTCTTCATTGATAAGGGGAAGACAGAAAACGGAAAAGAAAAGTTCAGTTGTTGACTGAGAAGAGATTAAGAGACAACAAAAAATACTCCAAAAAGTGAAAAGAAAGGCGAAAACAACAAAAAAGAGAGAAGATAATAAAATAATACAACTATACCACCCTCCAGTCTATGAAATACAATGTCAAAACCTGAATTAAATACAAGCAAAACACCATGGAGAGGACAAGTAAACAAATAAATTACAATTCAAAAGCTAGTGAGGCAACAGCTCTATAAGCTAATAATAGCACAAAATCAATATGGACAACATTCTCAGTACTTTTCTATAAATACCTGGAACTAAAAATTGATGTAATGGAGATAGAAATTGGATAATTAAAACAGAAAATAATATTAACTATATTAAGAAGAGTAGGGTAGGTACCAGATTCAACATCAAGCGAGCACAAGTGGTGTGGATGCTCAATGATAAAGAAGCGTCGTGCATATTACTTGAAAATAAGTAAATTATCCGCGACAACTGCAACCATATTAAATTCAAATTAGCAAGGTTGTGTGCAATGGAAACACTTGCGATTAAAGATATTTGCAGCAATATAGTGGGAGAAAAATTATGTCGTCGTATTCAAATAAAATATTACCCTTTTCTTAACCCCTTATGAGATATATAAATCGGCAATAAAATAAATTCTCTTTGGAGTCTGGATAATACGTTTAGTTGAATTGATGTATGCTTCTGATAGTAATTCTAGTTTAAGAATACACCAACACTTTAGCCGTTTGAATGATTTTGAAATATCAATTTGGTTCTCAATGTGTACTTCTTTACTTTAAAATTGTCCAAAAGTCATAGGAACAAAAGTAATGTCATGCTGATATGACTAAATATCATCTTTACAGGTCCAATCAAATATCATCAAATGTTCAATAACTGTTTCAGAAATCAATCATGAACCAAATTGTGGGTGTACTCTTAGTTTAATTATATAGGGTTCATAAAAATAAAAAATATTATTATTCTCTATATAACTAAAAAGTGGAGTGAATATTAAAATATAAACCAACACTTACTCCTGCTGTTATAAATCACTAAAAGCAGCATGTAAATCTAAAATGAGATGAAGTAAGAGGAAAAGCATACCTGTGATAAAGACAGATCTTGCCGAACATGATGTACAATTTCCGCCAGAAGACTATAAGCCAAGGGCCTCAACGTCTCAAAGCATGCTCGCCCAGTCCCAACCAGATTCCTGAAAGTTTGAAAATCTATAAATTAGAATATGCTCAATACAGTTGTATGCTGTCAGGCTTAATTTCTTCTTATTGTTCTACTATTCCCTGTATCCTTTCCAGTGTTGACGATAGTGGATGGCGGGTCATGGTGGAAGGCCAAATTTTCACCATTTTAAGCCCCCGTCTTTCACAAATTGGCCATGGCGGTTGACAAAAACATCTGCCACCGTAATCCGCCATGGTGCAACTAGGCCACTATTTGATAACACTAAATTTTTTTTTCCGTGTTTAAATAAAAAGATAGCACTAAATTCTCTATGTTCTTGACAAGCATGCATTTAAATCACAACTCTGCAAGTTGTCAAACATATCTAATATTGTAATCAAAAACAAAGGAAGCATAATCTAACAGTTAATCGTTTGTAGCTCAATAACTGAAAAAAAAAATCTGAAAAGTTAAATTTATAACCATCTAGATTGTACCACAAGCGGCCTTCAAAAAACATACAACTCCAACCAGCCAGAAAAGTATACAGAGTCACCGAGGAGGATCTCTTGACAAAAAATTAATAAAAAATATTTACATGACATAATATGATAAGAATGGTTACTCAGAGAGACTATTACTGTCACGTTAAGCGAATATAATCTACACAATAAACATTGCTTTAGTTATTTATACCGATGGAAAATATTATTAACAGGGGTTGCTTATTTGAATTTCTTCCATAAAATATCTGCATCAATATCTTTTAATAGATCGTATTGTTACCTTTGTTCCAATAAAGTGTCAATCAGAGGGAATAAGCCTCTCCTGAAATCAGTTCCAAGGACATGTTTCAGGGATATTAATAACTCCTGCATCCAACACTTTTGGCTTTAAATCAAAGAAAGAGAAACTCAATAGCAAAATGGAAAAATAAACAATGGTATCACCTTTCTAATGGTTACAGAGTCGGTACATGTTACAAGCAAATTCACGATGCTTTTACATATACTTTCTTCATGTGGCCTTATATAATCAGCATAGCTTTTCAACAGATAAGTCAAGAACGAAACTGTCTGCAATAACAAAACAAAAAAAGTAAACATGCGATAATATTAGGAGAAGGATTACGGAAATACATTATTTAATCATCAACGGAAAAAATTTGAGCCAAATCTAATTTTCCCCCAAATTCTCGTAAGCTAGGATATGATAAAGTAGGATATGATTTCACTTCCTTGTGGCCACTAAAAAAAGGCTTAATGTTTCCAATATTAATTCTACTAGTGCAGTAGAAATCCATATTCTTTGTGCATGGCTGAAGAATAACATTTGTAACATTGGTGGGTAAACCCAAAGAGATAAGCATAAACAAATACAGACCTATCTTGATATATTGAAATGAATAGAGTAATAGCACTTGTTTTTCACTCTCGTTCAGTCGTTGGGTTTGTAAATTCTCTCCTAAAATTACATCTAAAATAGCAATATCCCATTGTTAATATTCGTGGTTTATTGAGTCACGGGCTTCTCCATAACACATTCCTATGAAAACAAATGATATTTTCTTGATTTTGTGATATAGATTTTTCATATTTACATTTCCACCATAAGAACCTACCTTGACCTGTGCGCCCTTGAGTTCAGTGAAATGAGTTCTCAGATAAGGAGGAACCCTTTCAGGGCCAGGAACCGATATAGCAGCAACCATCAAAGGCAATAATTGAGGAATATTTGCTTGAACGAAATGACTATACAATTGAAACAGAAACATCACCACCAGTGGACTCTCCGTAACTATCTTGAACGAGCGAGTGCTTGGATTGAGCTGCGAGCCAGTGGCAGTGGCAGGGTTTATACTTTGATCTGAAAGTGTATCCATCGGCTTGACATCCTCCCCTGTCATCGCCATGTTCTCAAAGAAATGACTAACAGTCAACTTAAAATTTTGGTAAATCTTGCATACGAAGTCAAGAAAAGGCTGGACTTCATTTTCTAGAGTTGGCCTAAAGTTCCTCAAAAGGTCAAAGATTATACGAATACAAATCAACCCATTTTCTTCATTATCCGTTGTAAGCACTTGCATCGCAACCTTCAAGAGATCCTGTACAAAAGGCCGGAGAACTTCACTGTGCGGAAGCCTATTCAATATCTCAACCACAATATTCCTCAGCTTATGCTCGGGATTATCCACAAACTGTGGCTTTGTAATTTGCAGTAGTATCGCCGAGAATGCCCGAAAATAACACTTTAAAAAATTCAAATACTCGGCAGTGTGAGCAATCTCAAGACTATCCCTAACCTCCATCACCATTTGCAATCTCGCCTGTATCGCTGTTTCCACCACACACAAAAACAACACATTAACCCAATGCACACATCAATAAAAAAATAAACCTCCAAAAAAAAAAAAAACAATTGAACACAAACATTGTTGAATCTATTCTCCTACAGCAACTTAAATTAATGTAGGTTCGGTTCTGCGGTGACAAAAATTTATTGAGTGAATTGAAACGTAAGATAAATCGGCCCTATTTCCGACATGATATACCTAGACACCTGATCCTTCATACTAAGGAACTCAAATTGCCTACTAAAGAGGCTAAAAGTAAATTGAATGTAAATTGATTTATATTTGAATACATTGGTCTAAATTTGAGTGTAAAAATCAATTGTAGGATTCTGAGACACCTCTAAAATTTATCTGTGTAAGTGTGTCCACTCAATTGTAGGATTCAAATAATTCATTTTCTCAAATTATCATCCTATCTGTTAACTTGAAGCATCAATGTTTAGGTTCAAGTCAACGTCAATAAGTCAAAATCAATTCAACATTTCTATAATCAATTTGAGTTGGTCGAAAATTGGAACCAAACAAGGTAAAAAAACAGAATGAAAACCAATATTTCAACAATCATGCAATTATGTCCTTATGAAACAGTAAGGAATGAAGAGCGAGAGCTTACTGAGATCAGGCTCAACGAGATGACGGGAATGTTGCTCGAAATTCTGAACGGGACTCATGATTGCGAACGATGAAAGGGTTAGCCCTAAACCCTAACAGAGAAGAACGAAAGCAAATTGGCGATTGATGAATGTGATCGATCGTATTTCTAGGGTTTGTGAACGAACCAAAACTGAGAGCGATTGGTTAAGTTAGAGAAGAAGTAGAAGAAATTAGGGGTTCGGGTGAAGAGAGAAGAGAGGTTTTATGAGTGAGCGCCGGAGTCTTTGTTAAGTTTGCATTTGCATTTCGCCCTACTAGGCATCATGTACTTCTCCACACGAGGCTCGTGTTTTTTGTTTTATACCCAAAAATACACGCACACACCACTTCAGGAAGTCAATAACTTAATATTTTTCAAAACATTATTTTATTGTTGACTCTTTTTTTTTTAAAGATCATCCTTTCAAAGAAAAAATAAAAAAGATCATCATAGGTTTTTATCTCAATCCTTTTTCCATTTTGTTTTGGGGTTTTGCTTCAAATTCACATCAGAGACATCCACACCTTCTTCCTATCAGATCCATGACACCCAATTGATGACTCCATGAATAGGTGTCCTTTTTACTTCAGTTGCAGTATATAAGAAATTAAACAAAGGTAAGAAAGAAGATGAAGAAATTGGGAATTTTTATGGGTTTTAACCAATCAAGAACACGGGTTTCAAAAACATGGGCTTCACGATGGCTTTGTTTGCCTTGTTCCTTCATATGCAGAATTGTTTTCCTCGGTAGTTAACTGCAACCGGTTTTAGTTTTCCTCGGTAGTTAACTGTCGAGGGATATTTTCGTCTTTTACATGTGTTTCTCAGCCTTGCATATGTGTCAACAGCAGTTTTCTACATTCTATGCAAAGTTACGTTTAAATTAACATATGTTGGTATATGTAGAAAACAAAGAGAATTTGAAGTGGTTTTCAACACTTTTGCATGAAAACCTTCAAGGCTACGTTGAACATGGATGAAACTTCATTTCAAACATGAAAATGTAATAAATTAGAGTTAAAAACATTCTTTCAATTTTTAGAATTTATTTGACAGTATCATGGATCAATTTGATAGTTAAGATAAATAATTCGAGGATCGATTTGATAGAGAGTGACATAATTCAAGAACCATCTTGATTTTTAGTAAATAATTCAGAGATCGATTTGAAAATATAACAATTTGTCATGACCTTCAATTCAAAAAAGGAAAAAGTACCACAAAAAAAAGATCGATCAATTTCGTCCCTAAATACGTGATATATGAGTTGGCAATCCATGTCAGCACTTAACGTCACACGTCATCATCGTTAACAGTGAGACTTGACAGAGGGACGAAATTGATCGACGTTTGTAAAATTCAGGGATATTTTAGCCATTTCAAAAATTTTGAGGGCAAAGTTGACCGGTGTGTACATACTGAAGAACGAAAATGCCTATTCACTTATCAAATTTTGCTTTTAAGTCTTGGTTGTCTATTAACATGTGTTCAGTTAGGTGTGTATAGGGGTTGGATTTTGAAACGAAAAGCTTTGGATGATTTTGAAATATGAAAGGGGCATGTGGCATAAAAACCTTACTTTTTATGTCAAATATTGAGAATACATACGAAGTGCGGAGATTAAAGATTAGGATCATTGAGATGTGGAGTATGTCGAACTTATGGCTACAAAATTTGACATCATTTATAGATTAATCATCAATAATAAATACATAGTGTGGAGATTCAAGATTAGGATGTGAAGTATACTGAACTTCAAAGATCGATACCAAATTGATTTAATTGATATGATTTTCATGAACGAATGAGTATGCATCAATTTCTTTAATAAATTTTAGAAACTAACATGATTTTACATTATTTTTCTTTGATGATTAATCTTTACGAAGTAGTGTCTCTCAATGTGTCACGCTTTACTTGAAGAACGGTTAACAAGATAATTCCCACAAAGAACGACTAAATTTGAAGAGGACTAATTCCATCTGATTTGTTTTTGTGCTCGGGCGGGCGCAAGAGAGAGGAAATGATCGATCGTCTTTTTTTGGAGTTCGACTTTTTTGGTAGCATTTGAAATCTCGTTCATCGCTGGTTGGGTATTTCTATCGTTGTTCCATCAGACACTGGATGTCACGCCCAACAACTTTTTGGCGTGTATGCTTTCATGAAGGATGTCTGTTCTTGTTCTCAGGTGGTTTGGTTGGCTTGTCTTTGGGTCATATGAAAGGAGTGTAGTTCGAGAATTTTCAGCAAGAAAGTGTCTTCTCTAGATCAACTTCTCGATAGTATTAAGATCCACTCTTGGTGATGGTTGAAGACCCACAAACCATGTTTCTCTTTTGTTTTTCATTTTTGGTTGTCTATGTCGTTTCTTTGTATAAGTTACACCACTTTATAATTGTGGTTTTTGTTTTTATCGTGCTTGTTACTCTGACTTTTTGTATTGTTTTCCGTTAGACACGTCTTGTGGTTAACTAGTATGAATTTTAAGGCATAAATAGGTCTTTAGTCCCGACAAATATAGGTCGTTTGAATTTTCGTCCCTGAAGTTACTAATCCTTTCATTTTGCCACTGCAAATATTAATCATTTGAAATTTAGCCCTAAACAAAAAAGCATTCAAAAATTATTGTTGAGAACCAAGGTATTTATATGAAGATTTGGGTATTTCTTCATCTTTCAACTCCAAATTAATCCACCTCAACGACAACAACAAGAACTGGAAGTGTGTGTTTGAGGGAGAAGGAGAAGAACGGTCAAGATTTGTAGTAAACGATTGTTCTTATTGATTCCAGTCAAACAACGTATTTAGTTTTACGATGTACGATTTCATAATTCTGTGAACACACCATATGATTCAATTGTTCTGCAAGCAAAAGAATATCATTCCTCTCGTTTGTCGCATGACGCATGTATAGAATGCTGAAACAAAGAAAAAAACAAGGATACCAACTTGTTATGTAAAAACAAGCAAAACAAAACAAAACACACAAAACCATTCAATACCATACCAATACTTGGAGGTTGAAGCAGATGTTAGATCTAGCTCGGAAAAAGTAATATCAGTTTTGTAATCTCCAACATCTAATGACATAAGTCGTCGTGGTATAATTGATTTTCTTACAGGTCGATACATCTCGGCAGGACTTAGAAACAGCATAGCTAGATCTGGGTGCTGAGGAGCATTCAATTTATCATCCGATATTTATATAGCTATTAGGTCTAGATATTGGGTCGTGACGTGGGCTTTAAGAACAGAAGCGTATCCTTTCTTGTACAAGGGGTAACCTTGGCTACCCCAAAAAATATATCATTATTCAATTAGTTGATATAAATGTATAGTCGACTACCTCAAATAATAAACATTGAGCTACTCCAAACAAATTTAGTTGCCGAAAATTAGCATAAATAAGAAAGTAAAAATATTACTAATTGATAGATTTATTTATATTGGTTAGATACTTACGGTCTCAAAACCAATAATATAGAAAACCTTTTCAACAGTTAAAATTATTAAGCAATAGTCATAAACAAAATAAACGGACATTGAGTTTCTTGCAAATAACCTATTTGTTTACGTTGGATAAAATTCATACCAACTAATTGAAGACGTTATTAATTTGTTTAGTAAACGGTCAATCATGGATAAAATTGAATTCTTGAAATGCATTGTACCCAACTTTTCTAAATAGATATTGTCAATTTCTATCATTTATTGTTGCTTTAATTTACATTTCGTATAAGTAAAACTTATTGTGATTTTTTTTTCATGTATTGGTTAATTTTCGGATTAAATTTGTTTTTAGCCTCTATAACACTTGCAATTTTTGTGTTAAATTCCTGAGATTTTCTTTGATTTTAGTAAAAAAAAATTTAGAGATTAAATACAAGACTAAAAAAAAAACACTTTATTTTTGTAAAATTTAAAAATTGAAACAAAAATTGAATGAATTTTTTGCAACAACTAAACCTTAAAAAATTATAATCTATAAGGCAAAAATCATATTTTGTTTCCTTAAATTTAATACATGGGGAGAGATATTTTGACTCCAAGAGTAACTCTTGAGAGTTACTCCAAATCTTCACCCTTAATTTTATCTTAATCTAATAGACTACATTTAAGATTTATTAATAATAATGTTCCTCACCATTCTTGATCATTCTAACAATATTTAAGTTTTCTTGTTCATACTCAATCAACATTTATGTTTCGTCAACGAAAAAATTTAGTCAATGTTTTTCATTAGCACAATATTTTTTTGAAGAAGTTTTTCATTAACACAATTAATTATTAAAAAAATATATTTTTATGCTTCATCAAAAGTTATTTTATTATAAATTCATATGTTAAATTATGATTAATGTTCTTAAAATAAAACTACGGTTGTAAATAAATATTTGTGTTATGTTTTAGAATAAATTTCAAATGTTAAACCTTGATTAACTAAACAATTTATTTACTAAAATTTATGTTCTTAAATTCATTAGTTATTCAAACTAATTTATTTATACTTAGTTGAAAAAATACCAAAAAATCATTCAAAAAAATTGTTGAGAACCAAGGTATTTATGTGAAGATTTGGGTATTTCTTCATCTTTCAACTCCAAATTAATCCTCCTCAACGACAACAACAAGAAGTGGAAGTGTGTGTTTGAGTGAGAAGGAGAAGAACTGTTAAGATTTGTAGTAAACGAGTGTTCTTGTTGATTCCAGTCAAACAACATATTTAGTTTACGGTGTACAATTTCATAATCCTGTGAACATACCATATGATTCAATTGTTCTGCAAGCAAAAGAATATCATTCCTTTTGTTTGTCGCATGACACATGTATAGAATGCTGAAACAAAGAAAAAAACAAGGATATTAACTTGTTATGTAAAAACAAACAAAGCAAAACAAAATACAGAAAACCATTTAATACCATACCGATACTCGAAGGTTAAAGCAGATGTTAGATCTAGCTCGGAAAAAGTAATACCAGTTTTGTAATCTCCAACATCTAATGACATAAGTCGTCGTGGTATAATTGATTTTCTTACAGGTCAATACATCTCAGCGGGACTTAGAAACCGCATAGCTATATCTGGGTGTTGAGGAGCATTCAATTTATCATCCGATATTTATATAGCTATTAGGTATAGGTATTGGGCCGTGATGTGGGTCTTAAGAACAGGGGCGTATCCTTTCTTGCACAAGGGGTAACCTTGACTACCCCAAAATATATACCATTCTTCAATTAGTTAGTATAAATTTATAGCCGGCTACTTCAAATAATAAACATTGAGCTACTTCAAACAAATTTAGTTGCCGAAAATTAGCATAAATAAGAAAGTAAAAATATTACTAATTGATAGATTTATTTATATTGGCTAATACTTATGGTCTCAATACCAATGATATAGAAAACCTTTTTAACAGTAAAAATTATTAAACAATAGTCATAAACAAAATAAATGGACCATGAGTTTCTTGCAAATAACCTATTTGTTTACGTTGGATAAAATTTATACCAACTAATTGAAGACATTATTAATCTGTTTAGTAAACGGTCAATTATGGATAAAATTGACTTCTTGAAATGCATTGTACCCAACTTTTTTAAATAGCTATTGGCAATTTCTATCATTTGTTGTTGCTTTAATTTACATTTCATATAAGTAAAACTTATTGTGACTTTATTTTCATGTATTGGTTAATTTTCGGATTAAATTTGTTTTTAGCCTCTATAACACTTGCAATTTTTATGTTAAGTTCTTGAAATTTTCTTTGATTTTAGTAACAATTTTTTTTAGAGATTAAATACAAGACTAAAAACGCATTTTTTTTGGTAAAATTTAAAAACCGAGACAAACACTGAATGAATTTTTGCAAGGACTACCTAAAAAAATTATAATCTATGAGATGAAAAAACATATTTTTTTCCTTAAATTTAATATATGGGGAGAGATATTTTGACTCCAAGAGTTACTCTTAAGAGTTACTCCAAATCTTCGCCCTTGATTTTATCATAATCTAATGGACTACATTTAATCTTATTAATAATAATGTTCTTTACCATTCTTGATAATTCTAACAATATTTAAGTTTCCTTTTTCATACTCAATCAACATTTGTGTTTCACCAACAAAAATATTTAGTCAATGTTTTTCATTAACACAATTTTTTTTGAAGAAGTTTTTCATTAACACAACTAATTAATAAAAAAATATATATTCCCATGCTTCATCAAATTTTATTTTATAATAAATTCATATGTTAAATTATGATTAATGTTCTTAAAATAAAACTACGGTTGTAAATAAATATTTGTGTTATGTTTTAGAATAAATTTCAAATGTTAAACCTTGATTAACTAAACAATTTATTTAC
>Ga0315914_1001838_pt1 | contig 32307 bp, 16 predicted proteins | sample MpolenodulesMG_FD_203920 | JGI IMG/M metagenome (GOLD analysis project Ga0315914, IMG submission 203920) | Medicago polymorpha root nodule microbial communities from Los Angeles, California, United States - elongated nodules | ecosystem: Host-associated > Plants > Roots > Nodule | place: USA...
GTGATAGATGATTATTCTAAACCTAGATTCAAGAGTATTTTTCAATCACAATTAAATCAAACATAAACAATAAAGTGCAAGAATAATCTCAATATCAAATCAAATGCTAGAACCGTATATTTATAGATCAAAAGATTACGTGTTTAGCTAAGATCAAGTATCTCTAATCCCATCAAAGGTGATTTAGCTACTCATTGTCATGGAAGCTTTGCAAGAATGAATTGAAAGAGAAGGATTCATTACAACTTGTGATTTCTCAGCAAAGGATGAAGAATCCACCTTCTATCACTCTCACTCTCAGAAGAACAAGCCCTCTCTCTCTCTCTCTCTCTCTCTCTCCCTCTCTCTCTCTCTCTCTCAGACTATTACAAGATATTATATATGATTCTCAGATATTTTCAATGAATGGAGCAAGTGAGATTTTATAGACTTTCTGATTTGCACCAACTCGCCTCGCGAGTAGCTTCATTCGCCATGGCGAGTTGAGGTTACTTCACCAGTGGGTTTGTGACACGTCACCTCTTAGGAGATTTAGCCGCCCTAACTCGCCTCGCGAGTAATATTGTTCGCCATGGCGAACTCTTGACTTCCTTGCTCGCCTTCAGTTCGCCGTTGCGAGTTGGAGGCGTGTGATCTCTGGTGCTCTCTGGAATTTCTCGCCTTTCTACTCGCCATTGCGAGTTTGTTCGCCTTTCACTCGCTATTGCGTGTTGGAGGCGAGTAACCTATGGTGCTCACTGCCTAAGCTTTCCTCTAACTCGCCTTTCTTCACCAATCACTCGCCATGGCGAGTAAGCCTTTGTATTTTTTCTTTGTTTTTCTTCTTTGCTCAGTGTCTTGAGTTCAATTTCTGCACAATTGGGTAAAGTAAGATAGATAAAGCGTAAAAGGGCCATAATCACTTATCTCTCGGCTTTTACCTAAATAACTGGCAAAACAAGTAACAAAAGTGCCTTAAATATTCATTTGAATTACTACTTTCTAGCACTTATCAACTATCCTAAAAGCATAAAACTTAAACCTAACAATTCTAACACTTTTAACAATTCTACAACAAATCGTCAAAACAATAAAACCTAAGCATAAATCTAACATATCATAAAATCATAAAATCAATAAAACCTATATAATCGAAATTTAACAACAAAAAAAAACAATTCAACCACAGAACAACAATGTAATAGGATTCAAAAAACTTACTTGTTTTTGTGATTGAAATTGGCTTGGAATGACTGAAAATCGCACCTAGGAGAACCAAACACGTAACAATGAAGTTTTGGAAACTCCTATGTCTGTTTTGTTCTTATAACAGAACTTCGGCAGTTAACTGCCGAGGTTTTCCTCATTAGTTAACTGCAGCCGGTTTCAATCAAATTCGGCAGTTAACTACCGATGGGCATTTAAGTAATTTACTCGTGTTTTTCGGCCCTAACAAATGTGTCAACAACAATTTTCATATTCCAATTTCATACGGTGAAAAATTCATGCAGTAAAAAAGATGTTGACGTAACTTTTTCCTTCAGCAAATAGGCCACAAATAATTCATTGGAATTATCAAATTAAGATGCTTTATAAACACGTGGTTGATCGGTCGATCCGAGATATAAGAGATTCAAACACCTTAAACATATACTTTTACGTATGAAATAACTTAATTTAAAGAAAATAAATCATTTTGCATGTCTAATAGATTCTTCCACTAAAATTTGTCGATAGTTGATGATAGTAGATATTTTAAACCTATGATAATTGTTAAAAAAGAAATAACAAAGATACATCAGTCACTATTTACATTTCTCATATAAGTTGGTTAAAAGAGAAATATAAACACATTATTTAGGTGAATTCTAGGGTGAAGGTTCAATTAAGTCCCTCACCGGTGGACCATCTAAAAACTACTGTTAGATTTAACCAACGGTTTAGATTTGTTAATAATTAAAATGAGAACATGAATACATATGCACACACAATTCTACCTCTACCTCTTCCATCTTCTCCACCCCACCAAAAATATGTAGATGTTTGCAAACAGTTGACTTGAGAAAAGGCCATGAAATCCATTTTATTTGGCCCTTTTGATTTTGTTTGTGTTTGAGTGGTATTGGAAATTTTAATTCAAGAATTGATTCAATTTAAACATCTGGTCTAAAACCAAAAAGTAATTGAAGAGAACAAAGATGGGGTTCCATTTCCTTCATTATTATTTAATTATTAATAGAACAATCTAATGATACAATGGTGTGGTCAATATTATTTAATTATTAATTCACCCTAATTAACATCAATTGAGAGGTATATTCTGCAAAATTTCGATACAACCTAACGGTACGACGGTGTTCTCTCAATTGATGTTATATTCTAGAAGTATATTCATCCTAATTTTGTGAAAAGTTTTTCATTTGCTAGAAGTGTATACTGCAAAAATTCAGTATGATGAAGGGTATGAGGAAGAGATATACTTCTTAAAAAAAAAATTGGGACACTCAAACAAAAAAATGACAAGGAAGTGAAGACACTATAGTATGTAAATGTATTGATGTTTTCATCTTTGTTTTCAACAAATCTAAACCATTGATCAAATCAAACGGTAATTTTTAAGTGATCCACCGGTGAGGGACTTAATTGGACCCTCACCCTAGAATCCACCCATTATTTAATAATCCACTCTTCTCCGGTCCTCCTATATTTTACTGGCCCTGCATAATTTTACTAAAACCCATTTGAATTTTGGCTAATCAAAGATTATTTAATGTTTTTTTACGCAAATTAAAAATTATTTAATTAGAGAGTGTGTTGCTAACCTAATTTGCTATCATAATGGTGCTTCTACATATAGATTTTTGGTCTTAATATTATTGGTTTGTAAAAACATTATGCATTTTTTGGTAAAAAATTCCAAACATGCACCTAGATCACAATGGCGGATGGCCACACTCAACTCAATTTCCAATATTCCAATTTTACATTGATCTTTGTGTTCTTTTTTGTCACTACGTGTATGAATGTGAATTTCATGTAGCGTGAAGAAGACGTACAGTAGGAATGATACTTAATATGGTTAAAGTGTTATTTCCCTATAGAGTATAGACACTTCAAAACTAGCTAGAAAATAATAACCCATCGGAAACAGAATGGGGGATGTATCCAACGAACCTTATATCAAGAAGAGAAATTTCGAAAGTGGGAGGTGAATATGTCAAAGAGCTCACATCATTTTCAAGCCAAAAGTGAAATTGGATATGCTTTGGCATTTTTCTATTTCTGGGGGGTGAAACTTTGGATTATATTTTTGGTGTGTACAATAGGCATGCTTATTTTATTTTAATGAAAATAGGATCTGGTGAGATAGCAAAGTAGGATATGGATTCCTTGAAAGAAAATATCTGTTATAAAAATAAGCATGCTATTTAATCTGTTATCCATATCATATTAAATAAATATAATATGGATTCCTTGAAAGAAAATATCTAATATGGATCTCTAAAAAATAATTTAAAAGTATATCTTATTTCTAATGAAAAATAAATTTTGTATTAATTAAAAGATAGCAAGTAAATGTAACATTTTATTTAAGTTTTTTTTGGCTAAATTATGTTTTTGTCCCTTAACTATATTTAACTAGTATCGCTTTGCTTCATTAATTAAAATTTAATTTATTTTGGTATCTTAACTTTCTCCCTGTTACACGTTTTGGTGATTTCCGTTAGTTTTAATTAAAAAACGTTAGGGTTTCTTCATTTTCTTCTTAAATTTTTTTGGAATTTTTGCTGTTGAAGGTTGATGAAAATGATATGAAGATGAAGAATAGGAGAAGAAGCCTTAACATTTTTGAATTAAAACTAACGTAAATGACCAAAATGTGTAAGAGAGAGAAAGTTAAGATACCAAAATAAATCAAATTTTAATTAAGGAATCAAAGCGATACTAAATAAATAGTAAAGAGACCAAAAATACAATTTAGCCAAAAATTTAAGAGCAGTAAAGTTGACCTTAGAACGAAATTCATACAGGACGTTCATGTAGTTAATATAGGATAAAGATTTTTTTTAAAGAAATATAGGATAAAGATGAATATCATAAAACACGTAAGCGGTGTAAAAAAATAACAAAATTTGGGATTTATCAATTTGACATATCTTAATTGTTTGATTTTAATTGTTTAATTTGGAATTTACATTGTTTAATTTAAGGGAGAATGGGATAATAAAATATGGTAGAGAACATGCTCGTGACACGGGCGAGATTCCTTTTGGTTATGCTTTTGAGTTGTATTTGTCATGCTAATAATCTTAACTTTAACCAAACTTATCAATAAAATCAAAACATAAATGTTGCATAATTAATCAAGTGGGTGTCATGTTTATTCCAACACATCCAACTCTCGTTTCCCATCTTCCAACTTTAATTTCATTTAGTTTAATGAGGTATCGTGATCAAGATTTTTAGTCATACCACCCTGGCTAATCAAAGTGCAACATTCATAATTCAATTGATTATGATATATTTGACACACATAAAGCGATTTTGGATGGGGAAATGTTACATCATATGAGTGTGTTTTGAGATAGAAAGAGATAAGATTGAGGGATAATAAGAAAAGAGAGGAAAATAAAATGTGATGTCGAATAAATGAAGTGTTAGACTTAGAAAAATGTAGAAAAATAAAAGGTATCTATTTATTATGGTTGAGTAATTAATCATACACGAGCACGATGAACCGTCAATTTTGTTGTGTTGTATATGTCACAACAATACACTTCCATGTTTCCCTCCTTCCATACTAATCCCTTTCACATTAGCCATTGGATAAAATAGGCAAATGTTAACTTGTGCCTTCAATGATACATGTTAAGGAATTTTTTATAAAAATATATCTATCAAAAGTCGTGCATTCAACTTCTTAAATATTAACATATTATATTTTCTAATGCAAAATTGCTTTTTTAGGTTGCTTAATATATGTTTTAAGAGCAGAAGTTAACATGACCCAATAAAATATTACTCCCATTACCGGGTGCTTAATTTAATATCAGTGGCTATATCAATTTTTTAAGTAAGATATATGCATGGCAGTGAACTGAACGGGTAAACCTCTACTGTTTCTTTCCTTCTCTATGCTTCACCTATAGCTCTAGTTTTCAACAACACCTAAATTGCGCCACAATTTGGGCATTAGCTTAATTTGTTCATCATTATCTAGCTCTAACTTCGAGGGACTAGAGTGGCTCACAAACCCCACGAAATACTCCCTCCAGTCCATTAATATAAGAGAAGTTTTTTTTTTTAGGTTCATTGTATAGATAATGTATTTAGTTTAAATTGTAGTCTACATACATTAAATTATTCAATGAATCGGGGGAGTATGAATCAATCACTCCAAAGTGCATGGACTAAGGCAGTGTCATTGGTTCATGGCCAAATAAAGTGTTTATGTCAGCCACTAGCAATCAACTAATACCCACCAGTGGGTAAAAAATAGATAAAAACGAGCAATTCTTGTTTGGACATAAACCTAAATTAAATTTATTTGGACGCACACGTATAAATGTAAAAAAATTAAAAGAAAACCATGATCTCCTTCTGCCCCAATTCTTTGAATTCTCGTAACCATGAATAGATAAAAATCACATTTTTCATAAATACTTCTAAACATAAATATTTTACATTCAACGCACATTTGATCAAAATAGATTTTACAAGATCAACTCATTAAGTATCAACTTTCTACATCATGCACGCAACAAAATATACACAAGTACGTACTAGTAGCTAGTTGGAAAAATAATGTGAAGAAAAAACCATCAAGAAAAGAGAGGAGCATTCCATTGGAAGACAAAGCCCAAGCTGTCCTTTTCATCAAAAGGTTGAATTATTCCTCAATTAAAAGCAACAAATCTCCACAGCTAAGTCAGTATCTTCGAGAGGCTTGTATAGAATAATCAAAGATTCTTGCTACTTGATTTAATTAATTTTTTTAGTGACACTAGTAAGTAATAATTAATTAATCGTCACTATTAAAGAAGGAGCAAATGTATGAAACATGGCAGGTGGAATAGTGGGCGGGTGGCTTTGTCTTTCATTCCGTAAACTACCATGGCCTAAGCACATGCATGCCACTGATTTTGTTGCTATCTTTTCTTTTCTTCCTTTTTATTTTTTGGGTTCTCAATCTAGAGATGAAAAACGAGTACAAATCGAGTACTAATTAAAGAAAATGTATGTTACAAAAATGAGACATGTGATACGCATAAAATATGAGACATGCGTCCATCAAGTAGTGGAAATGGAATCTTGGGACCAAAGAAGATCATTACCTAGCTAGGTTGATCCCTCAGGTGTTCTTTGATCCGATGACAACCTTCAAGATTTCTCACCCGCTCTTTCCTTCTACCTTTTATGTTAAACTTTATGTCATGTATTATTTCGTGGTTCTTAAGCACACCCTGATCAAACTTTATAATTTAGCACCTTGGATAATATGCAGGTCAACGAATCAATTAAACAGGGCATATTGGAAATTGGATATAGATGAGAGGATTTAATCTTCTCATGGATCATAACACTCACACTTCGTCGAGGGGTTGCACTTGTATTTGTATATGCATGCCACGGTAATTTTGTCTACATTTTCATGATAATTTATTGTTGCAACATTTTGACGCAGTTGAAAGCGTAGGTTGGCAAGCGCTAAACTTTGATTGAAAAAGAACAAGTTTGCAAGCGACAAACTTGTGAAAATAGGGTTTCAGAATCCACCAGAAATTGAGAAAAATCTCTAAAATATTATTGAACGAATATACAAGTTGTCTTTTAGACTACAACTATTATGCTTAAATAAGGAAATAACAAAGCCCTAATGGGTCGAAAATAACATACTGAAAACAAAACAAACAAATAATAAAATTAAGCTGAAATAATAAAATACTAATGAAATTCTATGGAAACCCTCCTAAATCATATTTTCATCCATTTCATCCCATAATTTACGGTTTTTCCATAAACTCCTTAAAGTTGTACACCACATGCTAAGTTTTATCTGAGACATATTTTAGACAACTTTAAAAAATAAATCAACAATTTTACCGGCATGTAAAAAATGGAGTTCTATCAAATCCCATATTGAGAGATTTTCAAGTGTAAGTTATAGCAACTGGACAAGTAACGAAATGCTGTCAAAAGTTTTCACCATAAGAATCACAACAAATGCAATTTTGGGGACAAAATATCTTTTTAGCGACAACCTTCGCTCTAGTTGGCAATAAATCTCTTAATAATCTCCAATCACCAATTGTGTTTAAGCTAGAACGATAATCAATTAAGTTATTAATGGTTAATTTGTAAGTGGATTTGACTACGAACATACCTCTTGCATCCAACCACGAAAATAAATCTTCTTTGATTGAACCCTAACATAAATTTGCAAAACTTTTGCAACATCCTCATGGCATAAGTTGCTACGAATTGCAACCTCATCCCAACGTTTGGTTCCTTCACAGATTAGACCTTGTACCATAAGATATGGATTTATGGGAAACGTGAGAGGATTAATATTACTAACATTTGAAGGAGCACATCATCAATCATACGATGCACTTATACGTACGAGCGCAACAATTGATTTCTTGTTATGCAAGCAATCATATAGAATGAATGGCAATTGAAATAATAGAATGAGAATAGAGAATGAAGAAGTTTCCATTGAAAGAATAGAGAGTTTGTTGTAATGTGGTTTCCATTGATTGATGAAAAAATTGGATATTACAACTTATTTTTATACACATGACTTGCAGGTCAAGTTGTTAGAGTTAACTAACCAAAGTCTAACAAATGCTTAACAAAAACTGAAATTTAGTTTTGTAACTAACTTTTTGTCATTACTATGGATTATCTATCAAATAATATGTGCACCATCTTCAATATTCAAAATTCATCATCTTTTTTAATAATACACACGAAGTGCATATGCTTCTCCAAGTAAAACTCGAATTATTACCAATTCTCGCTTCAAGGAAACCACTATGCGGAAAATATTTAACTTTGAGAACTTGAGTCACCATAGAATGAGTATTGTCAATACGTTTTCAGGGTTACTTGGCTAGCATATAAACATATTAAAAGCATATAAATTTCTAAATCATATACCTACATGCTCCTTCGATATAGAGAGTTTATCTCATGATAACTAATGAATATCATGACTGATGCCACTATTCGAAATCCCACCAAAAGGAGTTCATCATGTTTTGAATGTCATCACAAAGTTTTGGAAGATTAACAAAATTCTCATCATATAAATGGATATTGATTGAACTTTTCTATCAGTCTGACCTAGACAAAGCTTTACCGCTCCAAGAAGTTATTTTGTGTTAGAAGATGTCCTGAATGAAATTGAAGACAGATCTTTTTCTCCTTCTGATCATGGATGGCAGCCTCAAGTTCTTTTTTATGCCTTAAATAATGTTAATATCTAAGACATTAACAACATAATTTTTTAGGTAGTGTTGGGTGTTACGACTAATGAAAATTTCGGATTTTTGGAAACTAACCACTTGATCACATGCTTCTCAATATTTGCATTAGCTTTATTTGATTTTTAGAATTTTTCGATGGTATTTTTTTAATTTATTTAACATATATTATAAAATTTACTTTTTTTTTGTTGTTTTAAAAAACAAAATTCGTAATTGATGAAATTGAAGAAGATTCTGATTGTTGCTTATATATATTATGAACCTTATTTCTTGGTTGGGATTATATAATCCATAAGGGGGTATCTTGGTCAATTAGTAGGACTAGGGGTGGCAAAATGGGCTCGGCCCGTCGGGCTAGCCCTTTTAACCCGCCATTTTAGGCGGGTTGGGGTGAGATTTTGAACCCATCTATCTAGTTGGCCCGCCCCTGTTCAGCCCGCTGAAAAAGCAGGTTATAGTGGGGTGGGGCGGGCTTGCCCACGGGCTTATTAAACTTTCTTTTTTTACTATTAGTGACCGAATTTTTAATTTACACATCCCATAAACAATTGGGCCAGATGATATTAACTCAACCTCAAATTGTCCCACTCTCACTGATAGTGATAAGTGATAACTGATTCACCACAAATTCACTACCTCTAGAAAAAAAAATTGATTCACCACTGCATTATATTGAGACTTATTTCATGTTGTTGGATTTATTTTGTAATTTAATTTGTTTTATGTTGGATGTATGGTGGATTTATTTTGAGATTTGTTTAATGTTAGAGTGTTTATATTGAATTTATTGTTTTTATAATAGCAGCGTATTTGTTAATAATAATAGAAAAAAATATTTTAAAAAATAGACGGGCCAGCCCGCCAACCCCGTTTTTGACGGACTAATAGCGGGCTGAGCCTGAACGGGACGGACTGACCCGTATTGCCATCCCTAGGACGTGTGAGAAGAGAGAGTAGAGAATAGTGAAAAAAGAAATAGCTCATTATATATTATCTTTGTAATCTTATTTTGATATGTGATGCCATTGTAATTTTATATTGTTATTTTATGAAACCTATACTTTTTATAATATGAACCACAAACGTATGGAAATTTAAGTTAGTAAGAAAATATCCATTAAAAAAATCAGTAAAAAATATTCCACTGTTTTTAATACATATATTCCCAAAAAAAATAACTCAGAACCATATGCATATATTGCCAAAAATAAAATAGAAGTAAGGTGACCCGGTTACTTAGAATTCAATCTCATTATTACCATATAATAAAGTCAAGCTTATCCAATGCTAATTTGACTTATTTTAACTCTCAATTTGTATACTATAATTCCCTTCTAAGAGAACCATGTGAAAGATAGCATTGATAATTTGATGAGCTTGAAACACACGACACATGTATATATATCTTAGTAGGTGACAAAAACCAAAGCAGTGGATATTACCATTTGGAGTCAAAATGAAAATCATTATGTTAATGGATATATATGTTCCCAAATCATAGTTAAATACACACACTAACTAGCTAGTAGCAAACAATTAATTTACATATTGGGATCATTCACATTATGTACAAATGCTATATTATTATTACTAATATAATCTTAGTTGTTTTTTTTCTTCTACGTGTACAAACTTATCCATTCCATGCCATTGTAGTAACATGTTTCATTAGGCATGAAAAACACATCATCATCATATCCATTATCAACACCAAATTCACCAAGAAAAGGTGGGTCCACAACTTCCACTGACTGAGACATGGATGAAGTACTTGAACTGCTGCTTGTTACCCTTTCAATTGGCTCTCGAAGCCTTTGATTTTCTTTCTCAGCTTTTGAGAGTTGCTCCGTTAGCTTCAACACCTACAAACAATTTATGGAACATTAAATAATATTGTACGGAAATATATATGGTGACATTTTTGGAATTCCTTGTTTGTGCTTTTGATTTATCTTTCCTTTAATTTTACGTATATTATTTTTAAAAAATTCCATGTGACATGAAAAATTTCTTCGAGACCAGAGCTCATATGTACGTTCATGTGGTAGGTCTAAGTTTCTTTTCATATGAAAAATTTCAGCTTTATCATTTTTCATTTAAGTGGTTTCTTTTCTTTTTTGCTTTGTCCTGAAGAACCGTTGTATGCCAGTGCTTATTTTTTCTTTCAATATTTAAGGGATTAAACTAATTAAATAAACAACTTCTTTAAACAAAGTAATTAAATAAAGGAAACAACGACATGTAGAGCTAAAGTAACAACAATATAGTGAATAAAAAAATACCAAGACCACCAGAGAAGAAACATGGTAGCATGCTTGCCCTAAATTAACGTTACTAGTGCTGTGTTGAGACAAATAATATAATATTGTTGGAGAAATGATGATTTTAAATTAAAATTTTGATGTCAAATTATAATCTAATCCACTGATTTTAACAAATTAACACAGTTTAATGAAATTCTAGCTAGTTGGAATAATAAATTAAATAATAAGAAGAAAGAGGTATACCTTGGTTTCAAGGAGACACTTCTCAAGCATGGTGGATTCATGATTTTTTTTAAGACTTAAGTACTCTTCTTCAAGTTTCTTGTTCTTCCACCTAGCTCTTCGATTCTGGAACCAAACTGCAACTTGTCTAGGATCTAAGCCAAGCTCCATTGCAAGTCTATCCTTCTTCTCTGACTCAAGTTTATGTTCATTTCCAAAGTTTTCCTCCAAAATATTCACTTGTTCATCACTCAATTTCCTCTTTTTGTTCATTTCACCAGCACTGTTTTCTCCACCTTTGTTCTTCTTACTACGCTTGCGTCTTGGCTTTGGCTTCTTCTCCCCTAAAAAAACATAACAAAAATATTATGACCTTATAGAAATTTGATGATGCAATAAAATGTTATGTATGAACTTGATACTAACCTTGTTGAGAAATGATTTGGGTGTATTCACAAGCTGGGAATAACTGAGACATAAGCATCATTTGGTCTTGATGGTTCATTGTTGTATTTTTGTCTCTTTTGTTACTAACTGTCTCTCTTTAATTCTAACTCACTTGCTAGCTATCCTAATTAAAAGAATGAGTAATGAGATTGAGATGTGTTATCCTTGTTTTTGGAGACAACGTTAAGGCTTCTATGTATTTATACTAGGGTAAAGTGTTGCGTCTCGTCTTAGCTTTTGTATTGAAGGCTCATTATCAAGAGAAGACTTTGTGAGATGCTTAAATTTTAAAGCATTTAGATACACATAGATAAAAATGTAGAAATAGAATACTCAATTTTTTTTTACTAAAATATTTAAATTGTTTCAATATTTTATATGTGTGTCTAGGTGATTAATATTTTTGATTGTGACAAAACTTATCCCATTATCAAACTGCCCCATATTTTGCTTAAATTTGCAGATCAGTGCCATTTTGTTTCATTAAATATTGTTGTCAATACATGATGTACGTACGGATACAGCACATGCAACATATCATCAATAACATATACTCCTACCATATATGTATAAATGTGATTATAGGTATATAATCTTTACACCTTTATTATTTTGTGAGGTTTTTCATCTAAACAAACAAAAGTCAGACAATGGATCTGAGAAATTTGTATATTCATGTATGTTGTTTCATTGAATGTGTGAGATGTCGGAATTGATGGGAGAGAAAAGCAATATAAATATAAAAAATTTATATGTCCACATAGTGTTGATGTCAGATTATGTGCTCGTGAAAAAGAAATTGTTATTTAATTTTCATCTCATGAACATAAATTTTTAGTTATTGGATATACTTATTTGTGCGTGAGAGAGTATGTTTCATAGTTGTTGATAAGTGGATATGTCACTTGAGACCAAGAGAGCGGGATACCAAGTCCTTGTGCTACGGTTTAGAGTAATGTTATAATCTAAAATATAGTAATCAAATAAGTTATTTCAAAAAAAAAAAAAGTAATCAAATAAGTATAAATTATACATTGAAAACTATAATCATTCATTAATAAAGGAAAGAAATCGTAGCTGCTATGAAGTCGGAGACAAAAGATAAAATTGAGTGACCTTCGTTATCACACATGGATGTTTTCTTTGTGTTTTCATATCTTTATTCTTTTAATTTGGAATTGATGTTCTAACAATATATACACTTCTCAATTAATATTTTTATTTTCAAAATGTATGTGGATTTCACAAAGACACATACAACATTGCAAGATAAGTACTATTCCTATAATGTTGGTGCTTGTGCATGAGCGAAAAGTCATCAAAAAAAGTTAGCTTTCCCAAATAAGTTACCTAGAAAGAAAAAAATTGAGGGGTCATAAATTTATAATGGTGTGTGAGAATAGAAATAATGACCCCCATTCCAAATGAAGCATACCTTTATCATTTTTTTTAAGGGAAATGTTAACTTGTCCCCTCAAGACACAAGTTAATGATTCAAATATAGAAAAAACTTATTGGAATGTATACATTGCATTTAATATTTAACTTTTCATTACCTCCGTTCCTTTTTAATTGTCACTTTTTCACATCTTACACAAACCAAGACAATCAATAAATGTTACTACTTTTGATACAATTGTTTTTGCTTTTACTATAATGACCATATTAGTTTAATATTTCATTTCATATGTTTCTCTCTCCGCAATAAATATATAAGAGTAATATTGGTAAAACAACATTTAATGTTGCATTGAACTTTGAAAGTGACAGTTAAATAGGAACAAAAATTTTCTCTAAAAGTGACAGTTAAAAAGGAACGGAGGGAGTAATCATTTAAATGCACAAAATTTTAGAAAAAATTTCTTCTTTTAAGTTTCTTAACATGTGTCTTAAGGGCACAAGTTAACACTACATTTTTTTTAAAATAAAATAAAAATAGGGGTGGGGATGGAAAATGTTGTGATCCCAAAGCTAGACATTTTGGACCTTGATAAACAATGAAGAGCCATTAGGTAGCATATGGATTTGGAAAATGTAAGCCACTTTAATTTGTTGCCCAATTGGGTGGTACTACACTCATGTGTTTCACCTAAGCCACACTCTAATACGGCTTAGCTTTTCTAATTCTAGCATTGTTTTATGGTTAAAGGCATGCGTGGCTCGAGATTAGTGAATATTTTAGAATTCCATGCTTGGCAAATTACAAGTCACAAATCAACTTCTTTCTATTGGTCCCCCATCCAGCCTCTATTAGACTTGTCGTCATTGTTGACATAGTTACATTTACTATTGAAATTGAAAGGATATTTAATTGATTAGTGTATGTTCACACTCTCCCATTTTTATGGGTTTGGATTGGATCCTGTGTTCCTCTCTTCAAAATTCTAACTTTGTAAAGCTTTAATGTCATTGTTTCAATCTATTTGGATTGACTTTGTGGTGTTGATTTGAGATTTTGGAAGGAATTTCTCTCAAAATTTTAGATTCAATTTTATCCAATGTCAATTTTGGTAAGTTAGTTTGACTTTTTTTAAAAATTGGCATTGTTCCCTGATAATGCGATAACATACTAAGGGAATGTTCAAAGTGGGTTAGTTCTTATTTCCTTAAGTAGGGAGGGAAGGTTGTTTCAAAAAATTTAATCAAGCTCATGCAATGATTCCCTAATCGGTCTAAACTTAGTCTTATTTTGTTGGCAAAGATTTTCACAAAGGTTGTACATATTTTTTCTTGAGGGAATGGACGTACATATTTAATTTCAAACAATGTAAGATCGAAGTTATAAGATGGAAAGAAAAAAAAAACATTAGGTAGTGTTTCTTTATTGGTGTTTATGTGCATTGTATTTGAGTTATTACTTCGTACAATAATAAACAAGAAAACAAAAGTTATACAGTTGTTTGTTTGTCAATCGTACAATGTAATTGCTGTCAATCTTTTAGTGATAGCATTAACATACACTATACTAGGATCAAACCCATAAAGGAAAAGGAAAAGAAAAAGAAAAACTTGGATGTACCCTTGCAGACACACAGCAGCACCAAGTAACTTGACAAATTTTAATATGGTCACGTGATCAAATAAAAAGTGTTTGGTCACACAAATATAAAGAAATATTTTTTTAATAATAAAGAAGAAATTGATAAAAAAAAATTGAATATTTTAAAGACTATCTTTTTATGTGTGTATCCAAACACTTTTGATTTGGTCTTGTGATCATGGAAGAATCCCTCAAGGAACATGGACCGTCCTCTAACTGCAAACCTGTGTCATCCAACATTTTTCTACCTTCACTTTTATTTTTTCCAACTTTGTTCTTTTTATAAAAATAGAGCAAACGTGGCATTAATGTAGTCAATCTATTGAGGAATATTCAGTTCAATCCTGGACAAGAAAGAAATAAAGTGTGACCACTTTTAATTTGTCTGTCCTTACAAAACAAAAGGTTCTCTCTAGCTAATGTTTTGGACTTGATTGATTAATGGTTGGATCAATTAATCGGCTGCAAAAATTGAAAACAAAATAAAAAGCATAAGATATTTTCTCATTCCCTAACCCTAACCAATGAGAGACATCTTTTTCATCAGCTCTCACTCAAATCAAGTCTAGTCTTTCTTTGTTCTTGTAAGCAATGATCAAAATTAGCTTATCTTTTAGGGTTCCCTAAAGAGACAAGGGTTGTTGGTGTTTGCAGAAAGACTTTTTTTCATCTTTTTTATTCTGGTATCTGTTCTATCTATCCACGCCATTCATTGGATAACTTTTAGTCTATGGTAGTACCAAATTGCACACTTTCTAATATCACGTCGTTCTTTTATTTTAACAAAAGCCATTTTTCTTGGTTAATCAATTCCTAACTATTTTGAATTTGATAAAATGAAGGGAACACTACCTCAAAAAAGAAAAAAAAATGGAACATATATAATTGAAAATATGGATGTTAGTAACACTTATGTCAATATGAATTTGATAAGGACCTCAAATTAGAAAAGTGAGAGTGAGGGCAGGTTGTTTGTAAAGATAGTGTGTGGGTGCAAAAGAGCTGGCAAATTAGAAAATGTGATATGGCCCCCCAATTGAATTTATGAATAAACAGTATATGTGGAGATTTAGATTATATATATATAATTTGAATCAATTTATGTTGCTATATACTATATATAATACAGTTTCCTACAATTTTACATATCTAATTATTAACTTTTTTTATCATGTGAATTGACATTATTTTGAAATTAAGAAAAAAAAAAGTGAAATGGCATTTTGAATCAACATACATGGTGTGATAAAAGTTGTAAATGCATGAAATCTTAATTATTTAGTCAAAAGTTTGATCATCGACTTATATCGCCTGCAAATTATATGTTGAAAGATATCAACCTCTTAAATAGATTTCAATCATTTCAAAAGATAACGTATGAAGTTACAAGCAAATTAGTTTACTAAAAGAGAGTTGACACACTGCTCTTGTATTTGTTAGAAAAGGCTGTATAGTTTAAATGAATATTTTTATATATTCACCAATTTTTTGTAGTCTTTCTAATGATAAAAACATATGATGATTAAATAGTAATATTTATTAGAATATTAATTACTCCTTCTAATTAAACTCAACATTATCCTGTCCTTACGATATCAATCAAACTTTACTTTTTTCAGTAGGTGTCTTCGTAGGAAGTAACTTGCATTTGCCTTGCCTTATACCATGATGGAAAAAGAAAGGAATAAACCTTGCACTGTCGTAGTATAAAATTGTGTTTCGTTTTCAAATAAAAATATCTGCTTTTTCTATAAAGAAATATAAAGAGAAGTATGCTTTCACGTGATATAGTACCATTTTATATATGACTACTTACTAGTAATTTATCTTCTAGAAACTTAATTTAAAATTTAAATCATCATGTGAAGATTATCAACTTTTTTAGAAAATAATCAACAAAACTATTTGTTCTGAAAGAAGAGATCAAAAGAAGTGAGCTGAGTTGTGAAAAGTTGATTGGTTAAAAGCTCAAGTTGAATGAGACATAAAAGTGAAGCCAATAGTCAAGGGCTTGGAAATAGGAAAAAGAAGCTTAGAAAAAAAAGATGAAGCAAAACTCATAGAGAAGAGTTAGGGTAAAAAGGACGTATTATCCATCTTTTCCCTATCCAATATCCATGCCTAAAGAGAAGCACATGGGTGCAACTGAGGAACCTCGTTACGTGTCACTTCCCCTAATACCTTCAAAAGGACCACACCTCTATCCACATGTACATGTGTTACTCTCTTATTCATCGGAAGCCGCCACACTTGACAAGGATAAATTCCAATTCAATGGGTTTAAATATTTTTATTCTAACAATCATAGGTTTAAAAATTAATTAATACAAGTAACAATGCAGTAAAAAATAAATGTGTAATATAATTTTTTACATAAAGAATTGTCCAAAGATAATTCATCAGAATTTTCAAATTAAGCCAAATAACTTGTTGTTGGTCCGAGCAGTTAGAAATTTAAACACCTATTTAGAGTTTGTATCTTCTACATATAAAGAAAATCAACTTGAAAGAGAGTAACTTAATTTGACGTTCAATATATTTTGTCCCAAATAATAATCATTGTTTAAGGATGTTGAATATTTAAAACTTCTGACTTGATTATAAAAAAAATATAATTAAGACACATTAGTTGCTCAACATTTTTCTCATGTTTGATTAATAGAGAAATTTTATCATCATACTCTCTAAATCTTGTTTGATTAATACACTCTTGTCTACACACATTATTAGTTGATTGAAATTCAAATTAGTCATGTAAATCGTGTAGGCCCGAAGAAAATTTACTATGATTAATTTGAATTTCAACCAATTAAAGAGTATTTTTAATTAAAAGAGTGTCTTGCATAATTTATGCTATCATAATGATGCTTCTACAAATAATTAAATTTTGGTCTTAGATTATGGGTTTGTTAAAACATTATGTATTTTTTTGAGAAAAATCCAAACATGCACCTAGATCACAATGGCAACACTCAATTTCCAATATTCCAAATTTGCATTGATCATTTCATCTTTTTTTCTCACTGACATTTAACATATATGGATGTGAATACTATAGCGTGAAGAAGACTTACAAGAGAAACATACTTAATATGGTTAAAAGTGTTTTCCCCTTAGACACTTTATAACTTGCTAGAAAATACTACCCATTAAGAAGTACAGTATGATATGGGGAATGGATTCAACGAACCTATGTCAAGAAAAAAGCTTGAAAGTGAGATGTGAATATATATCAAATGCTTTAGCCATGCGGGGCACTGATTGTGTTGTTTTTTTACATAATATCCAAGAGCTCACATCGTTTTCTAACCAAAAGTGGAAATGGATATGTTTTGGCATTTTGTGGGGGTGAGACTTGGTATTATGTTTTTTGTGTGTAAAATAGGCTTACATACTTTAAGTAAATTAAGATAAGATATGGTGAGATTGCAAAGTAGGATATGATATGCTTCGTTTAGTTAACTTATTACCATAGTTAATTAAATATACATAAATATGTGGTAATTAATACTAAAGGATAAGGATGAGGATATCATAGAGCTAGGTCAGCAGTGAAATAGAGAGAGATGAACTCTTAAGTTATTATTATGCTTGCAAATTGAAGTTAATTTTGGGATTAATCAATTTGACATATTTTAATTGTTTTAATGGAGGATGGATAATAAAATATGGTAGAGAACATGCTCGTGACACGGGCTAGATTCCTTTTGGTTATGCTTTTGAGTTGTTTGTCAAGCTAATAATCTTAACTTTAACTAAACTAATCAATAAAATCAAAACATAAATGTGGCTTAATTAAACAAGTGGGTGTCATGTTTATTCCAACACATCCAACTCTTGTTTCCCATCTTCCAACTTTAATTTCATTTAGTTTAATGAGGTATCGTAATCAAGATTTTTAGTCATACCACCCTGACTAATCAAAGTGCAATGCTGCAACATTAATAATTTCATTGATTATGATATACATATTTGATACACACAAGCATATTTGGATGAACCAATAAAATCTGATAACAATAGTATGATTTAATTTCCTTCTTGTTGATGGATGTTGCTTTATGGTAGGGAGAGTCAAAAGTGTTTTTAGATACATATAAAATTTATTTTCAAATGTTTGGATGGCTTGACTTAAAATTAAGGGAGCTTCTATAGTGCATCCACTTTTTTGAAAAAGTTAATTTTGATTTTTATATTTGATTCATTTTTAAATTGTTGATTACTGATTAACGATCAATAGTAATTCATCTAGTAATGCTTCCAACATCTTAGACTTACAGGTATTATTTTATCGTTGGCATCTTTAACATGCAAACAGATTTGAATATATTATGTGATAGTCTTAAGTGTTACACTTTGTGGAGTGTTACACTTAAAACAAGGTAGGAGAAAATTAGATTAAGTGTAGTCTTGTTAATCTGATGAATTGATGATACTATGTGGACTGAACTTTTGATGTCACTGTATAAACAGTGGGGTGTTACTCACTACACTTTTGATGTTATAGTGTTAACTTCATCAGAAAAGTCATTTTCACGACTTCACCGTAGAATTTTCCTAAAATTAATTATCTCTAGATTTAATTCAAACTTAAATTTAGAACTAGTAGATTTTGATTCTAAACATAATTTATATATACCGTTAAATTTAATATTCAACTCATTTTAACACAAATATGTTGATACATGAAATATTTTACCTTCGATTTGAACTCAAATAAATTTTACAAAATTAATTAATTTAAAATCAATTTTTTTCATCGCAGAACCAAACTCATTCAACAAATAAACAATATTCAATGGATCCGCCTTCATGAATCTAGCTCGAATGAGACACTTAATGAAACTCCAATACACATGACCCATGTGTAGCAATTTTTATGAGCAAACACTCTCTACCACCTCAACATCACAGATCTTATAAAGAATGTCGACCTAAAATCAAAAGAACAATTATAATAGGCCTCCCAATCCGGCACCTGGTTCTATCATTCAACGTTCAAACACCAAATTACTTGCCCGTAAATAATTAATGCATATACTATATTTATATATAAAAGCCTCAATATTAGTCCAACACATGGATACATTGGTTTTTAATTTCCATGGATTACAATTGCATGGATAATGATATTGTGAAAATGATAGATGCATATATGCGTCACACACAGTAAACTTCCTTGTTTCCCTCCTTCCATACCAATCCCTTTCACACTAACACTAGCCATGAATAAAATATTACTCCTATGTGCTTAATTTAATCTCAGTAGCTAGCTATACCATTTTCTCTGGAAGATGTATGGTTGTGAGAACGAACGAGTAAAGCCTCTACTATTTCTTGCATTCTTTATACTAGACTAGTAGACTAGTAGTAATAGTATAATTTTTTAACTATAAATGGTTAACCTATATAGGTCTAGTTTTCAACAACCCCTAAATTGCGCCACAATTTGGGACATTATATATCTAGCTTAATATGTTCATCACTGAATAGCTCTAACTTCAAGGATGAGGGAGTGGAGTGGCTCACACACCCCACGAAAAATGAACCAATCACTACAAAGCGCATGGACCAAGGCAATGTCATTAGTTCCTTACCATGCTTAAAAAATTTACGTATGACTGTAGTATTAGATTAGACTCAAATTGAACATTTTAAAAGTTGGTCAAGCAAGTCTTGCAAATCCTAGCATATTTTCAACTCCAGGTTTAGGTTAATTAATGTGGTTTGAGTGTATGACCATAGATTTTGAGTGAACATAAATTAATTCTAAAATCTACTAATCAAAAGTGGTAGATACATTAACGCATTCAAAAATAATTTTGATTCCAACCTTAATTTATAAAAACTACTTTTTTATGAATGCTTTTAAGCATAAATTATTTTACATATAATTCAATTTTGATCCAAATATATTTTACAAAATTCATTAAGTAATCAATTTTCTACCATATAACCTAATTAATACACAAGTACTAGTATATTAGCTACTAGCGCAAGAAGAGGAAATGCCATCAAGAAAGAGTCAAGCTTTTCATTGAAAGACAAAGCCAAAGCAAGTCCCTTTCATAAAAAAAAAAGTTTGAATTATCAACACATATGCAAACATAAAGGTTGGATTATTCCTCTATAAAAAGCAACAAATCTCCAAGCTAAGTCAAAATCTTCGAGAGTGTTGTATATAATTAATAATCAAAGATTCTATCTACTTGATTTAATTGTTTTTTAATCCCTTGATGATAATTAATTTATTGTTACTGTTAAACAAGGAGCTAATGTACGAAACGTGGCAGGTGGAATAGTGGGTATTTGTCCTTCCTTCGTCCTTCAGTTCCATTTCTTTTCACTCTCTTTTAAGGGATTCCAAGCTGGCTTGTCTTTCATTCCGTAAACTGCCACTGCCCTATGCACATGGATGCCACTGATTTTGTTGCTATCTTTTCTATAGTTTCTTTTTCTTTTCTTAATAACAATACTACATTTCATAATAACATTGAGTACTAATTGAGTTAATCAAAGAAAATTTAATGTGTAATACAAAAATGAGACATGTGATAAGCATAAAATATGTGACATGTGTCCATCGATCAAGTAGATATATGGAAATGGAATCTTGGGACCAAAGAAGATCATTGCCTAGCTAGATTCATGCCTCAGGTGTTCTTTGATCTCACAACAACCATCAAGATTTCTCACCCACTCGTTCCCTCTACTTTTTAATTATAAATTTTTACTTTAAACTTGGTGTAATGCATTGCTTCGTGATTCTTAAGCACACCCTTGATCATGCTTTACGGTTTAGCACCTTTTGATAATATCTGGGTCAACGAAAGTTTAACATCTTTGATAATGAAAAATAATATTTTTACAACTATTTTATGTTAATTTTTTAACAATTTTTTCCATTATACTTGTATTATGTTCTTCTTTCTCTCTTTATCTTTATATCTCTATTGTTTTTAACCAATAAAAAAAATGATTGTCATAAAAGTTGTGCAAATATCAATAATCTTTGATAATACGTGGGACAAGAAACCAATTGAATGGGGAATATTTGTAATTAGTAATTGGATATGGATGAAAGAATCTTATCTCTTATTATAGTTTTCACTTTTCACTTCACTTGGAAAAAATAATTTGGGTTAGTTGTTAGTAGGATTGAAAATGATTCGAGTCGAACATATATTTATTAATGTCAAATGTGTGCATTGGCATATGTGACGTGCTCAATTGCAACATGTATTTTCTGTCCAAAAAAAAATTGCATCATGTATTTAAAAATAGATGGAGTTTCTTACGAATGGCACTACAATCTCATACGGTTTTAAATATTAGGCTTAAATGCACATTTAGTTGTTCTATTTTTAAAAGATGACGTTTTGGTCCCTCTATTTCAAAAATTGATTTTTTGGTTACCTATTTTACTTTTGCAAAACTTTGGTCCTCAATCTCAATTTTGGACCATTTTTTATGATATTGTTTGTTCATTTATAACGTGACAACATTTATTATATATATTCTTACTGACATAGATGTTGTGGTATAACAAACGTTGTCACATCATAGATGAAAAGCCACGTTGCGTAAAATGTCACAAAAATGAGATAAGGGGTCAAAATTAAAAGGAAAAAAAAAAGTAAAATAGAAGGACAAAAAACCGATTTTTAAATAGAGAACCAAAACTTTTTTTGTTTAAAATAGGGAGATCAAAAGTTAAATTATGTCTAAATATTAAAGTAATTAATATTATCAATTGGCGCATTTCTTAATTAATTAATTAATTAATTCACTTATCTTACTTTGTGTGAGGAAATGATAAAAACAAATATATCTTCCATGTTATAATATGCCATGCATGGAATGGAAGTTAGAACACATGTGAGCAGCATATACATTACATGCAGTAGACGGTTTAAATTTAACGAAACAAAGGGAAATATATAGGTTAATCAGGCAATGAAGGATAAGGCTCCAATATTGATGATGTGGTGCCTAAATATGTTCATTCTAGTACCAGTATAACTTGCATTTAATGTAAAATATGTATATACGCCCCATCTGATAAACCTTTACACAAGAAAGGCAGTGACAGGCTAATTCCCCACCTAAGGGGATTTGGGGACTTTTACCATTTCTGATCCATTAACATGCCTTAGTCATGAGAGACTTGTACATATTGTGATTTCTCTAGGGTCGACCTGAGGCATAAGTTAGGGGTGCGACGGCTTAGGGACTTAGGTCGGCAGGGCCCTGATTTTTATAGAGGGGGGTGTATATAGCAAAGCTAAGGTTGTAGGTGCAGTGTATATATTGAAATTATTATCTTGGCCCAACTTGTAAAAAATAGAAGAAGAAAAACGAGTAAATAGTCACTTAAGTCTCTGACTCTACACCTCGTTGTCACATAGGTCCCTGACTCAAGATTAAATACAAAGAAGTCCATGACTCTACACTTCCGTTATCACTTTAGCCTCTGACGTTAAATAATTCTGTTAAATGTGTCACATGGACTAAAGTGAAAGTAGAAAATAGTCACTTTAATCCTTGAACCAAAAATCAATATCCTCAATTTGAATCTCAAATCCCTAAATGTCATCCCTAAATCCCTAAAAAAAAAAAACGCTAATATGTGACTTTTTTCTCTTGTAAAAAAAAAAGTGACTTTTTCTAAACATTGTAGACTTTTTTTTCTTCAGATATAATGAATATTGTATGTTCTTAAAATTGTATTGAAACTTTTATGTATCTTTTTATGCATAACGGTAAAACTTTGTCCACGGTATTAAACAACCAATTGTGTAAAAAAATAAAAAATTATGCTGATATTATTAATCTATTTTTTTTTAATTTTAAATAAAAGAACGCTATATTTTGAAGAAAAAAAACAAAAAAAAATGTGATATTAATCTTATCAAATAAGATGATAAATTAGGGATTTTAGAGTTTCAATTTAAGAGATTTGAGATTCAAGTTGGAGATATTGATTTTTGGTTCAGAGATTAAAGTGACTACTTTCTACTTTCACTTTAGTCTCTGTGACACACTTAATTATTTAACATCAGGGACTAAAGTGATAACGGAAGTGTAGAGTCAGGGACTTCTTTGTATTTAATGCTGAGTCAGGGACCTATATGACAGCGAGATGCAGAGTTAGGGACTAAAGTGACCATTTGCCCCAAAAAAAAAACTAGAAAATTTCTTTTTAGGCCCCTTAAAATTATGAAATTGTCCTTAATAACACGTTTTGTAGATAACGAACGGATGTTCATTTTAAAATTGAAATTTTGTACATCCGGTACATAACTACCGAAAATTTATTTAAAAATTTCCATTTTATACCTCTGGTAGATAACTACCAAATGTTCATTTTAAAATTTGATTTTGTCATCCGATAGATAACATAAATACTCATTATATAAACCAGGTTGCAGTTTTTAAGCAATTATTTTCTATTTTGCACTCAACTTGAATATGCTTCTAAACCTTGCGATTTTTTGCGTTTTCATCACAATCAATAGAACAAATAGCATCAAATTTCACGCAATTGTGATCAATTAGCAGGTTTGGTGGGTTTTGATGATGGAGTGGATAATTGGGTGAGGATTCGGCATTCACGTGGGATGAGTGGGTTGATATTAGTGGTTCAGTTAGGTAATCAAAGTGAAATGGTGGAGGAAGTGAGTTGGTGGAGAGATGTGAGAAAATGAGAGAAAGTTTGGATGATGTTTGTGTGTTATGTAAAACAAAAGGTTAAGTGGGCAATAATCTGGTAGTTATCTACCGGTGGTACAAAAATGAAATTTTAAAAGTGAACATCTGGCAGTTATCTAACAAAGGTAGAAAATAGAAATTTTTAAAATGAACATCCGACAGTTATCTACATAATGTTTATTAAGGTAAATTTTGTAATGATTGGGGGCCTAAAGAGATATGAAGGGGCCTAAAAAGAAATCATCAAGAAACTATTTTTGTGCAATTAAAAAGGCCTAACACTTATAAAACAAAGACAATTGCTTTTTCCCTTTGATTTTTACTCATTCCATCCCTGATTTTCCCTAAATAACCTCAACGGAAGTTAACTCACACTCGGTATCCAACGTGAGTTAACTTGTGTCGGTACCTAACATAAGTTAACTTGCGAGGTGCAGAGTCAGGGACTAAAGTGATAACGAAAGTGCAGAGTCAGGGACTTCTTTGTATTTAATCCTGAGTCAGGGACCTATATGACAGCGAGGTGCAGAGTTAAGGACTAAAGTGACCATTTGCCCGAAAAAAAACTAGAAGATTTCTTTTTAGGCCCCCCTAAAATCTCTTTAGGCCCCTTAAATTATGAAATTGTCCTTAATAACACGTTTTGTAGATAACTAACGGATGCTCATTTTAAAAATTTAAATTTTGTACATCCGGTACATAACTACCGAAAGTTTATTTAAAAATTTCCATTTTATACCTCCGGTAGATAACTACCGGATGTTCATTTTAAAAAATATTATTTTGTCATCCGATAGATAACATAAATACTCATTATATAAACCAGGTTGCAGTTTTTTAGCAATTATTTTCTATTTTGCACTCAACTTAAATATGCTTCTAAACCTTGCGATTTTTTGCGTTTTCATCACAATCAATAGAACAAATAGCGTCAAATTTCACGCAATTGTGATCAATTAGCAGGTTTGGTGGGTTTTGATGATGGAGTGGATAATTGGGTGATGATTCGGCGTTCACGTGGGGTGAGTGGGTTGATATTAGTGGTTCAGTTAGGTAATCAAAGTGAAATGGTGGAGGAAGTGAGTTGGTGGAGAGATGCGAGAAAATGAGAGAAAGTTTGGATGATGTTTGTGTGTTATGTAAAACAAAAGGTTAGGTGGGCAATAATCCGGTGGTACAAAAATGAAATTTTAAAAGTGAACATCCGGCAGTTATCTGATAGAGGTAGAAAATAGAAATTTTTAAAATGAACATCCGACAGTTATCTACATAATGTTTATTAAGGTAAATTCTGTAATGTTTGGGGGCCTAAAGAGATATGAGGGGACCTAAAAAGAAATCTTCAAGAAACTATTTTTGTGCAATTAAAAAGGCCTAACACTTATAAAACAAAGACAATTGCTTTTTCCCCTTTGATTTTTACTCATTCCCACCCTGATTTTCCCTAAATAACATCAACGGAAGTTAACTCACTCTCGATATTCAAGTGAGTTAACTTGTGTTGGTACCCAGCATAAGTTAACTTGCGCTAGTAACCTACGTGAGTTAACATGCGTCAGTTTTAGGCAAGCTAACAAAACCGTAATTCTCGATAGAGATCCTGTTTTATAATTTTATTAAACTCCTAAAGATACATTTTTCACAATATCCATCGGTTATCACCATATTCATTCACAATATTTATTTTTTCTGAATCATAACTTTTGCAGCCATAGGATATTAACATTGAAGCTTTTACTAAGTGATAGAAGAAATAGTTTTATTGGGAGATCATAAGTTTCATATCAGAATTTTTAAAGTATATTAGATTTTCCAGCTTTAGTGTATCATTTTCATTAACTAGTTATCAAATTTTTGACCAGGCTTAAAAAATTTCCATTTTTTAATTGTCAATTATGATTTATGATTGTTGTGATGTTGACTCTTTAAAAATATTTGAAAGTTATCATGCTTTTGTATAGATGTCGAATTGACACATTATAGCTTAAAAAGTTTCCATTTTTTAATTGTCAATTATGATTTATGATTATTGTGATGTTGACTCTTTAAACATATCTGAAAGTTATCATGCTTTAGTATAGATGACGAATTGACACATTATAGCTGAAAATTCACTAGGCTGATAATCTAGATGTGAATATGCAACTCACATGAACTCAAGAATACAATGCACACTCTTTCCCTCTTTTGCCAAGTGAAAAATAAAAATGATATTCAGTATGAAAATTGAATACACAAGTCGTGCTAAATCCATCTTATAAGAAACAAGAAACATAGCTGAACACAGGCCTCTAAATATAAATGTGCAGACTAGAGACCAATAGACCATACATACATGTTTAAAAGAATCACTCACAATATATAGACCTTGAAAATCCTATGTTTGTAACAAATGTCCAACCAATTCCACAATGCTTTTTCAATTTCTATCGTTACAATATGCAATTTATTCAATATCTTGGAAATCAAAACCAATCTTTTATCTAAGGTAAAGAAATATTATATTTGAAATTTATGCAGCAACAACAATAAAGCCTTATTCCACTAAGCGTGATCGGCTACATTGATCAAATGATATCATAATCTTCTATCATATACCATATTTTTGTCCAACTCATTGATGTCAAGATTATATTTTAACAATATGATTCCTAAGAATTAAAACATACACATGCTACTAATGTTTAATGACATCAATTTAAGTGACACTAACAAACCAAGAACAAGTTCTGAAACCAGTCAAAATTTGAAGCTTAGTGAAAGTAGTCCTCCAAAAATAGTAGAAAATTTCTTTACTTTTCAAAAGAAACAAAATTCTTCATTAGTAAAAGAACGCATTTTACAAAACATAACTAAACACCTAAAACTATAGGAACGAAGAACTTCATTTCTTTCCTAAAAAAAACGAACTTTAAAGAAATAAAGAAGATATCTACTCCTCTGAAGTAGAATGATACTTGCATGCATATATGTACAAAAAAATGAACAAGGGAATTGGAAGGAGATTCATAGTTTCATAGCAAGTAATCTTCTAATTTATGCGCATACCCTTTTCTTGAATATACAAGCAAGGTTGACAATTTCAGTTCGTATTGTTTGCTTCGTCATGCTGTCCTGCTGCATATTTTCATTTCCTTGCCGAGATAATTTGATTGCGACGTCAACTGTCAAACTAAACATATCCCCAGTGTCTGTTAGACCGCGCAAAACAATGGCAAAATATGAGGGACTAAATACTAGTCTATTGACTAATATCAGAATTTTCCACATGAGAAATGTCCTGAATACAAATTGTTCCAAATGAGTTAGGGAAATCAAAGAGACATACTTAAATCGCAATGCCCACATGTGAAACTGTTTAATGGGCTGTGTTTTACAAACTTATAGTCGAATTCAAATCAGTCAAGGATACGTACGAGATCTAAAACCAAGATAACTCAAAATAATCTGTGTTGAATATCAATTACATTGTGATAATTGATAAATAGGATGAAATTAAATGTCTTAAAATAGGTGCAGCTTCAACAACCGCTATCTTGGCCGCAATAGCATAAAAGTTACAAAAGCTTCAACTACTTTTATATAATAAAAAGCAGCTTGAACTCACGTTTCAAATCGCAGTGTATTCTCTTGCCAAAACAAGGTCTCAACCTACAGTCTAATGCATTTTAAGGTATTAATTAATTTGAGTGACAATATTCAGCATATACGTGAATTACTAGATTAGAGTGAAGCTAAAATGATATTTTTGATTCCACGGTTCTTTGTACATGAAATAAAACACAAAATGGTGCTCCACCATTACATGAGATATAACCTGGGCGTTTCTCTTAAATGGGCCAAATTTCTTAGTTTTATGATGGTGAGAACCGAGAAGAAAGCAAAATCAATCAACTTTCTTGATGCTAATGTTGACATGATTGCTCAAAAGGCGAAGTTATTCAATGATTTCGATACGTAATGAAGCTACAAATTGCATCAAGCTAATATGTAATGTCACAAGATGGCTCAATATAGAAATGGCTAAAAATTCACCACATAAATTGTCTGACACTTTGCATGGTAGTCAAACATAAAGTACTTGGGTTTTTTTTAAAAATAAAAGACCGTTAAATTAACAATTCATCTTTGAAATTATAGGATTTTTTTTAATCATGAAATTGTAGGGGTTGAACATTAACCCTTTGAAATCTCTAAATAGACATAAAGGACGTTTTATATATAGCTATAATTATTTTCAATTATAAATTCAGAATAACCACTTATAACTCCCTTCAACCCATATTGTAAGTAGGGTGGCAACATAGATCAAGTCCACCTAACTGTCTTGTTTAACTCAATTCTCATAAATTGGTCTATCATATTTAACCAATCGAAAAAGTGAGGCAAAGATGTAGTAGGACATGTTAGACCATGAATTAGTTTTAAATGAAAATTGTTATTTTTTTATTGAGAAATTATGTGAATTAAACACAAAATAAATTGTGTTACTCTTAATTATTTTGTTAAGAGTTTCTTTTAGGTTAGGTTGGAGACGGGTCTTTTCATCATTTCAAAACCCCACATTGTGACATCACCCATCATTCCTTCATCCCAAAAACCCAACTCTCACTTCTCAAATTCTCCACAAGAAAAAAAAAATCACATTCCAAAAACTCTTCACCGTTTCACATTTCACATTCCCAATTCTCTCTCATAATGGGAAAAGGAGGAGGTTGTGTTCCGAGCAAGAAAAAAATCCCGCCGGTAACAGAAACAGAACAATCTCCGCCGCGAACCACCGCAACTGAATCCAACGACTCCGATTCTATCCAAGAAACATCGTTACCGATACAACCAACCACCGTAAATCTCAAAATCTTCATCGTCTACTACTCAATGTACGGCCATGTAGAATCCTTAGCAAAGAGGATAAAGAAAGGCGTCGACGCTATCGAAGGTGTGGAAGGGGTTTTATACAGAGTACCGGAGACATTGTCGAATGAGGTTTTGAACACGATGAAAGCTCCGGTGAAAGATGAAACGATTCCGGTGATATCGCCGGAGATGCTGACAGAGGCGGATGGTATTTTGTTTGGGTTTCCGTCTAGATATGGGTCTATGGCGGCGCAGATGAAGGCGTTTTTTGATTCTACTGGGAGTTTGTGGCAGGGGCAGAAGCTTGCCGGAAAACCCGCCGGGTTTTTCGTTAGTACTGGGACTCAAGGAGGTGGTCAAGAAACTACTGCGTAAGTGTTTCTTCCTTAGAAATTTGATTCTGTAATTTGGTTTGTTAGTGTTAGTTAAATTGCTTTGAATGTGATTAATTTAATTTAATTAACATTATTAGCATTTGCATGTGATTAATTTAACATTAGTAGCAGGTATAAAGATTTTGTCATTTTGATGCCTTAACTTTGAGCTAATTGTTGCTATATACCATGAAGCATTATCACGATGAAGCACTAACACAGACACGGGACATGTTGACACCGGTAATAATATTAAAACATGAAATATTGAATGTAACTGGATGTGTAGTTGTTGTGTCAGTCATTGAACACGTCTTTGATGTGAAGTGTTGGTGCTATATGGGTTATATAGAACTTGATTTTGTTTTGAGTAGCGCGAAGGTGATTGTTTTGAAATTGTGTTTACTTGAATAGCTAGCTTGCTTTTGCATTAGATGAAAGATTGGTTTTGATGTCCAAGACATTGTATGAATTGTATATATCATAATTCATAACGTAGATCTTGAAATATGAGAATGCCTTGTGGAATTGGCTGGACATTTGTAATGAACATAGGCTTTTCAGTGATTTTCTTAAACATGTATGCAATGTATGGTCTGTAGTCCTGACATTTATATTCAGAGGTAGGTGTTTAGCGCTGTTTCTTGTGTTCTTATAAGATGGATTTAGCAAGGCTTGTATTCAATTTTTATACTGCATATCATTTTTGTTTTTCAGTTGGTAAAAGAGGGAAAGAGTGTTCTTATATATTTTGCCGTTGCCTACTCCTAGTATAATCCCATGGGATGTTTGTTTTCAAGATGTGTGGTGTGTAAGAAACATCTTTACTTGCAACATAGAAAATTGCTTAGCCTTGGTTTGTTCCTGCGGTGTCACCATGTGGTGAATAGAAGCTTGGATTTCTTGCCTCTTAAACCCGTGGTGATTTCCACATTAGGACACAGGATTCCTGCCAAAACGTGGAACCAAACAATTAGCTCCGTAAGATATATATGATATGCGATGTTTCTGGTCCAGTGTTGTCAATCGAGGATTGGGGGGAAATAGCAGATTGTTAAAATTCCGCTACGCAGTAGTGTTAGCGCCACAATAGCCGCTATTTGACAACATCTTGTACTAAATAGCGTATTGTGGAACAATAGCGGTTTGTCCAAATTCCGCTCCACTAAGGTATAGCGCCACTACAGCTATTTAACAACTCTATTATGGTCTTAGTTAACGGGGAACTTTCTTTTAACTGATGATTAGTGAGCAAACGAAAGTTCCAATGTATTCTTGAGTTTATCTGAGTTTCATATTATTGATGGTTCATATTCACGCCTAGATTATCAATCTAGTTAATTTTCTGTTATCATGTGTGGATAATATCAAAAGATGGTTATATGAAGCTCCTGGTAGTATGCAAAGCTTATTAAGTGATGACCACAGATGGCCAACAATTTTTTAAAAAGTTTTCCGTAAAATAAGTGCAAAAAGATTTCACTTTACTCTTTTGATGGATTACATTGACATGTTAATTGGAAGCTCTTGTAGACATGAAAATGAAGTTGTATTTGAGGAATGTGTTTGATTGAACTATTGAAGTGCACGTCTGCTGCTTGGAGTCCACATTTTTTACTCTTCTAGGATGAAGGATTTACTTTAGAGGGAAAAGTGAAAGTTATAACCCTTAATTTTGACGTGGACTATTATACATGTACATGTTCAACTATTATTCATTTGTATGAAAGATTAAAAAATCATCGTAATCCTCTTTTTATTTATTTCTTTAACATTGCAATTTCTACATAAAAAAATTCTATGTTCCTTATGGATAAAATATATAATCAGATAGAGCTACTTTGAAATTCCCTGTGAAATCAGCATGGAATATAACCACTGCTGTTTTTTTATAATTTCTTGCTATTTTTATCTAAAGTGAATCATCAATTTAAAGAAGTAAATTCCTTGAAATCTAATGAGCATCGTATATTCTCTCTGCTAATTCTAACAAAGATATTATTTCACTCCACCATGGAAATTAGAAAGCTCTCTTCAGTAATAGTGCTCAAAAACATTATCAAATACTTATTTTTGTGCTTTTCATTGCAGTTGGACAGCGATCACTCAGCTGGCACATCAAGGAATGCTGTTTGTACCTATTGGGTATACATTTGGACCCGGAATGTTCATTGTGGATTCCATTAGAGGTGGTTCTCCATATGGTGCGGGAGTGTTTGCAGGTGATGGCTCAAGAGAGGCCAGTGAAACAGAGCAGGCCCTAGCTGAACATCAGGGCAAGTATATGGCTGCCATAGTCAAGCGGCTTGCCAAGTCCTGATGCTCTTTTCTTGATATCATTCTATTATTGTTTGTCATCTGTGTGATATGTTTTTACCTTTCTTTGCTGTCAAATTGATTCTGGCTTTTTTCCATTGTATTGGGACGAGGAATGACAGTTCTGTTGCATGCTGTCAGTTTCAATTTTGATGGGGATAGGGATATCCTCATGTTCTATAGGTCTGCGATGTTCTGGGTGTTGTACATGTTCCTAAATATACATCAAATAGTAATGTGAATTTGTGTATCTTCATATCCACTTTTTTTGTTTGGTAAAGACGTGGGCCAAAGGCTCAAATCAAACTATATATGAACTCTCCTAGTGGTAGTTAAACCCATAACATCCTTGTGAAGGTGACTGTACCCAGTGGAGTATCTTGAAGCACTTGCAGACCAAGTGGTCGAGAGTGAACAAAATTTGCATGCCAATATCCGGGTGAAGATCCTCTTCATTTCCTAAATAAATGGAGACTGTCGATTACTATAGTTTTGAAGTAAATATGTGATATTAATGTTTTCAATTCTTGAAATATGTGCATTTATATCATATATTTACTTCAAAACTATAGTAATTGACAATCTCCATTTATTTAGGTAATGGA
>Ga0315914_1001840_pt1 | contig 32295 bp, 28 predicted proteins | sample MpolenodulesMG_FD_203920 | JGI IMG/M metagenome (GOLD analysis project Ga0315914, IMG submission 203920) | Medicago polymorpha root nodule microbial communities from Los Angeles, California, United States - elongated nodules | ecosystem: Host-associated > Plants > Roots > Nodule | place: USA...
TATATTTTAGTGCATGATCTGAAATATATTTTGATAGTCAATAATATATTTCTGTACTCAATAATATATTCATGTATTGAATAATATATTTTTGAATTCAATATGATATATTTTGATACTCAATTTGTGATATTTTTGTACTAGATTTAATATGAGAATTACTTGCTCCCAAAGTTTCTCACTTTCTCTATAAATAAAGAGCTCACACAGTGCATTCCATACACTGAAATTCACAGTTGATGCTTCCTGTGTTTTTCCTCTCTTCTCTCTCCTTCGACTTGTGTTGACAAGTCCTTCTCCTTTTTCTACTCCTTTTGTCTCTTCGGAATTAAAAGTGTTCTTAAGACCATATAGTCCCTTTCGGTATATTGTCCCTTCGGAATCAAGAATGGTCTTAAGAGGATAATCTCTTCAATTATTTATGTCTCTTTAGAATAAATAATATTTTAAGATCATAGTCCCTTTTCGGTATAATAAAAATGATCTTAAACATATATATTCTTCTTCAATTCATGGAGAAGTTAGATGTTAGAATGGTCGTAGCACTATATTTGAGTGGTTGAAATGTCATATTGATATTTGAAGAAGTTAAAAATTAGAATGGTGGTAACACCATATTTGAGTGGTCTCAACACCATAGAAAAGTGGTTACAGTACCATATTGGTTTCAGTATTAAAAGAGTGGTCTTAGTACCATATTGAAGGTGTAATTCTCGAACGGTTTTCTACGGTGCAGTAGCTAACCGCACAGTTGTAGTTGGACTTGTTTTATCCTGGAGGCGGCGTGGTTGATAGTGTGTCTTGCACAATTTTAGGCAGTGCCACGAAACGTCTTAAAGAGAGGGACCTGGTCGTGACTCAACCTAGTAACAACTTCGGTAAGAAAATAGAATTTGGAAAACCAAAATACTAACAGTTTGGGAATCCAAAAACAACATTCCATGGATCCCATTTCATTGTCATTGATGCAACTTTAGCTTGTTCTTATACTCTTGAGCTCCGGCGGCAATTCCAATTCACATTACATCACATACGCATAAAACATTAAATAGAGAATTAACCAATCCATGTTAAATACCAAGACTTTTTTGTGTTTCTTTTATTATTATTTTGACAATTATATAGCATAACCTAATATATAAGGATGATTTGTGGTATCTGAGGTGAGTGAAGTGATAACAAAGTCAGAAATAACAAATATTAATATTGGTTGTTTAAAAAATGTATTATAAAAGGAAAGCAAGCAAGAGAGTGATATTTCATAATGTTACAATAATAATGTGAATTGTGAAACTTGCATGAAGGGAGCGTGAAATGGGAATGTGATGATGAAACTTACAGAGCATAAACGTGATAGAGATGAGATAGATGTATGTAAAGTAAGTATTATTTTTTTATCATAAAAATAAGCAGTGGATTGCACATCAGTAGCACACCCTCCCTACCCTTCATGTTCAATGTTCATCATCTCAGTAATTACTATACTATATCTTATATATCTTGTTTGGACTAGAAGAAAGAAATCCATATATTTTACAAATTATTTTCTTTAGTGCGCTATCTTGTCACTCATGGGGATGGATGGGGCCACCTTCTTTTGTTAAAAACATGTATTCTTACATATAAATGGCGAACACAACTTTTATTTAGCTGTTAATTCAACACTACATGTGTTATTCTGTTGTGTGTATTGTAATTTTGTTCTTTTTCAAATTTTGCACTCTTCTCTGATTTTCAACTTAGCAATAATTATTATTGGTGGCCATGCCCATGGGTTGTTCATTTCACTTTCATACAATATGTCGTCTAACACCAATTGATTATTATTATTACGTACTGTACTGTACTGTACTGTACTGTACCCTGAATGTGTTGTCTTTTGCATCTCCATTCTCTTCTCAAATTCATATGAGTGTAGTTTTAGTTAAGCTTTCTTATTCCTTAGACAGACAGTGTCATTGCCTCGTTGACACTGATGTTTAATCATTTTTGTGTTCATTATTGCTTCATTCTTTTCAGTGATTACTTTTGACCTCATTCTGGTAAAAACTAACTAGGTTAATTATTTTGTGCTTGACATGAGGAATAAAAGTGGCCTACAATACATCAACGCATTGCACCTTTTTCCTTATAAAGTATAAACACATTTCTTTCTTCACTACAATCATGGCTCTTAGCTGTCCAACTTCCTTTTCCTAATTATTATTTGTTTATTAGTAAGAATCATTTACTATCCATTTTTATGTAATGTATGTATGAGTTGGTATTGCACGATACTATTACTGAAGCAGCCTTTTTCTCTTCTTTTTATAATAATATCTTCATCTATGATCAGTGCAGATTTTATGAGATTATCAAAGATTCATATCGCAATCTTTCTCATCATTACATGTCAATGCTTATGTAGCAGGCCAGGGATTACGCTTCTAATTAACATTAATTTAATTTACTATCAATATCAATGAGAGACTTTAGGCTTTAATCCTCAAAGATGTCATCAAAAGACTCATGTCTCCTGTTTTTCCCAAACTCACGGGTATCTCTTTTTCTCACATACACAACACAGTAAGTGTCAAAAGTGTGGAACCGCATGTTCCAACTGACCCTAACATATCAAAAATGTCTCTACAGTTTTTTACCATCTGAATTGTATTTGCCAAACCGCAACTATTTCTTTTTATTAGGTGTTTTGATATATGTTAATTTTAAAGAATAGTCATGTTTATCATAAAATTTGATGTTTCTTTATGGATATAATAATCATCTTAAGGAATGTTGTCATATCTAATGTAATAGGAATAGGAGTGGTTGGAAATAATTGCTTGCACTTGTCCCACAAGGCACTATTCATGTGACTTAAAGGTTTGGATTAACTACAACAACCTAGACTACATGAGATGAAATCCATCCTTAAATATGAGTGTCACTTTTATGTTTTAAAAGCAAAGCATTTATTTAAAATTCTTGTTCTGCCTCTTGAGACAGCAAGGCCCATTATTCTTTTTTATTTCTTTAAGTTTGCTTCATCTGACAAGGTATGTATTGTATAGTATTCATTAAGTTAAGCATCAGGATCATAAACATAACTAGAAAAAGGTGTACCAATAGCAATACAATTCTCATCATACACCTTTGTCTTTACATTTTTTTTATTGGTTATAAAGCTTGGCTAACAGTGGTTAGTATCATGTCTGTGTGAAGCATTTAGGAAATTGGAAAACCACACTTCATTCTGATCTCACATGATAGTGAAAAACTTAAGGTTTGTAAGTTTATTCTATATATTCTCAAAACATTTAAGGCTCATCTAACTTGGCTTTTTATCCTAGTTATTCTGTCTGATTCTTTAATATCTGTTGCTTTTCTCTTTAGAATTAGAACAAAGACAAAACAGGTTGAATAGGATGAGCGATTTAAACAGTGAAAGATCAAAGATGTGGAACGTATACACGGCTTCAAACGCAGGTCCATCACATTCACAGACAGGGGGAGGAGTTGATGAGGAAGGTCCATGGAAAAGCTTTGGTACTTCTATGAGTGCAATATCATTCGGTTTTGTTGCCACAGCCATTTTGATTTCAATGTTTCTAATAATGGCCATATTTGAACATTTGTTTAAACCCACACAACAGTTTTCTTCCACGCCAGAATCTATGCTTCCAACTTATCAGGAACACCACTCACTACCAACCACAAAACAAGGAAATGCACAATCAGTAAGTTCCTTTTACTACCTGTTTCATGTGTTTTTTACCTTTTTAACATATGTATAATGTGTATGTTTATTTATTATTACAGGTTCTATCATCGTCTTATGCATGTGATTTGTCGGTGTTGATGCCGGGGCAGCAATATCCTACTTACATTGCCCAGCCTGCTCCTCTGCCTTGTCCAAGGGAAAGAGCTTATTGGCCTTCTCACCAACATCATTTTGTATTTAACAACTAGTAGTACAAATTTTTCTAACCTACAAAATGTTATTAATCGATTTATCTGTATACATTATTACAGAGACTAAGAGATTATTGGGATATATTTAGATATCTATAATGTAAGCCATGTTGTTTCCAATAGGCTGTTCTCCAAAGTCAATGAGAAAATGATGACTGATGCTCTTCAAAATTGTCAAACTGCAACACAATTTTCTAATGAAGTTCAACAAAACATCCTTTATTTACTTATTTTCTCATTTATTTTTACCAAACATCCTTCATTTTAGTGTTAAGACTTCACCTGACATTATGTTTTCTTGATACTCTCTATCCTATCTATCTGTGCATTTTTTAACTCACTTTAACCACTTGTATGCCTCACTTCCCCTGTTCTGGCTTTAAAACCATTGAGAGTATGCTCATTTCAAAATTTTAATTCGACTAGAAGCAAAAATATTACGCCAAGTTAATTAAATATGAAAGTTGCTTCTAGAACAAAAACATTCTAACATAGATCACTTCACCATTATATACACACTAAGTCTCTAATGTAGTTTACCATTTCTTGATCACCAAAGTTCGTCTATAATTTCCAAATCAATAATGAGAATAATAAAATAGACATAATTTTTTAACGTATTAAATTGATATAAATCAGCGTTTACAATATAATTTCTCCAAGTGATCTAATCAAAACAAGAGGAAGATCATTCGCCAGAGACCCGTGGACTTAAATCAGCTAGTCGTTTTTCTGGACTGTAAAAGTCTACATTAAAAGCGAAATTACAACAGTGGAAAGCCCCTACACTCCTAAAATAACTTACAACTTATCCCTTCACATCAATCTCTTCAAAAAATCCCTCCATTGTATGTATCTCTTCATGGATTTCACATGTGTTTTAATCACAGTAAAAAGGCCACCCTACCTGATTAGGAAAACTAAAACCAATTATCTTGATGACGAATACCCTCCTTTCTTTCCAAACCTCTCCCTCCTAAAAAATGAACACTTAGTTCTGCTGATGAAGGCAAGAAAGGCCTAACGAAGAACAAAGTCAGCTACTGATCATCCAACATGTCAACATCGTCATCATCATCCGGTAATATCATAGTCAACAAAGAATACTTAACCCGTAAAGAAATTTTTCCCTTCTCAACCATAAGTCTTGCTCCAGTGACAACCCAATAACCAGGAGTCTCCTGCGGTCCTCTAGTCATCTCAGTTGTGTCAACAAATTTTAGAAGCTTGGGAGCTTGTACAGGAACAGGAGGGCCGCCCGGATAGACCGCTGAGTTTATATTAACATCTGCTGGACGAGGAGGCGGCTTCTGAAAAGCCCCTGTGAAGTGTTGGCTAATAAGAGTGGATATAAGTCCTGACTTGGCCCCTAGCCCGGGAGACCCATCCCACTCAGGATGTTTTACCTCCTTAGCTCCCAACACAGTTGAGAATTTAAGTCTTAAGAAGAGTATATTTTTAAAGCCATAATTCTCAACTTGCAATTGTGCTCCAGTTACTATTGAAAGCTCCTCCTCGGATTCCACAGGAGCAGTGCACACATGAGAGAAATTCTTCCATTGTACCTTCTCATAGAATCTCTTATCATACGACTTCCGTCTGAAGTTTTCATTTGAATCATCTTCAAGCTGGAAGATTTTTGGAAGAGATGAAAGGTGTTGCATATGGATGGCCAACCGATTGCTTTTCTTACCTTCAAGATAGAGACGGAGACCAGTCACTGGCCTCTTACCTACATCAACCTGTTATAACATGAAAAGTATTCCTGGCTTTAGAATAAATGTTGCAGAACACAGAACCAAATCAATAAATGACAACAAACTTCAGAATGTTAAAGGTTAAAATACGGTGAATTGATGAATACGAACTATTAAATATGCTTAGTACTTTAGTTTTATATCGCATGAACTAAAAAGATGCATCTTTATTTGCAAGACTAGGTTCCACTACATGTGAATATAAACAAATCCTAAAAGCTTCTTCAAACTGATCTAGTAATTTCCCTCCAACAGAAACCAAAGGACATGAGCATGATTTATTATGTTTAGACGAAGCACTTCCAGTCTGCCACTGAATACCTAGACGTCCAGAGGAATAAAGATTTACCGGTATGGTGTTCACGTAGAGCCTTGGCCCCATGAAGCTAAACTGTAAAGATGCAGAGCTCCGTTGCTTCCATTGAGGACCAAGAGGAAGATCACTGAATACAGGTGCCCACTGCCTGGGAAGCTGGAATTCCAAGAATTGGTGGAGCTCTTCAATTGGTGGTTTATCTGTAAGTATCAATGCAGAATGATGAAACATTTAAAACTGGTTCATGTAATTTGCATATAATCGGTCAACAATGAAGGAAACAAATTTAAAAGAGGGTGATCCATGGGAATTTAATTTCATGAAATCAAAATTCAGGCTTAAATCTATATGAATCATAAATTACCATTCTGTAATAAGGGTGTCCATATGTTTCAATACTTAATAAATTAATATTACAACAAAGCAATGCTTCAACATTTTTCAAGTCCTTGTGGGAGCCATCTATACACACTCCTAAAGCTAGCACACACATTTCTCCAACGATATGTCATTTGGTTTTGGAGGTAGATGCTTAGTATTTTGTACAATGATAAACTCATTCAAAGCTAAGCAAATTTAACTCCAAAATGAAATAAAACATCAACAAGCATTATGGGTTCCTGGGTCTGGTTAGTTGTAAAAACTAAAGTGCTTCCTGAAAGTTCCTAGTGATCTACTTATGTGGGTCGAATCCCCCTTTAGGCGAGATATTAACTTGTAAACAACAATTGAGAGGCATAGTTAGCTAGAGGAAAGAGAATATAGATATGCTATATAGGGAATTTTAAGAATTTTACAGAAACTATAGCAACATGCTGCCCAGGAGTTGCGAAACTTCAACAGAAAATGAACTTTTTCCAAAACTACCAAATACAAACCATAACTACCTCCTAACCCCCTACTTACATATAAGGAATACATAATTTATTAATAATTTTTATTCCCGGGCAATTATCTAATATAACAGCTTCGCCCAAAACATCACAGGCAACAGTTATAAATAAAAATAACGTAATAATGTCATTCATGTAGAATATATGCAAATAAAATTAGCAACTTTGCTCACATCGTAAATAAAGGTTTATGGCATGGCTCAAGAATCCACTCCCTGGAACTCCGTTCAATAGAGAGGTAATTGGAATGAAGGACATTGAGATCACATCAGGCTCCAACTGAACGGTCTGCAACCACTGATTATGCGATAAATTTTTGTCATCACTTCCACCTCTCCTCTTGCAAAAGCTTACTATATCCTGCAAAAACAAAAATAATATAAGGACAACTACTATTGTAAATATAAATATAAGAATGTACTATTATAAATATATAAACATTCCGTAAATGTTCTAAGCATACCTCCTTATGTGAATAAGAACTTGATGGACTAATGTTAGCAAATGTTAGTCTCTGCGTCCTGATTCCAAACTGTGAGGAAAATAAAATTGTTAGGGTATCTCCAACCTAACAAGAGTTTATATGAACTAAAGTAACAAAGAAGAGATTATCATTTGAAATCAATTAATTTGGCACAACGATTCACAAACCTTACAAATCAAAAATAGCTTATTTAAGCAATGAAACTAGCACAAATTTTGGGGCCGTTTGTTTTAGATTATTTCAAAAATCATTTTTGCTGTAAATAATAGTTTTTCCGCTTAAACTTCCACTCGAGTCGCATGTTTTCTTGGATCTAGGTCTCAAATTCTTTGCTTAATTCCAGAAAATTCAGAGACTCTAATATATAACTAATAACCTACATGTGGCTGAAAGCCTCAAACAAATACTATGAACCCCTAGTTGAAGTCTCATTGGGGCAGGAAAATCATGTGGGAAAACTGGCACGTACAAAGCTAGCTACTGCTTTTATTATTTGCATTTCATTCTTATTGTGTAAGTACTTTGCGATAAAGAGAGTCTAGTTGCCAATAAATGAAGAGATATTCTATCACGAATTGTATCATTAGTCATAATCTGTATAAATAAACATCACACACAGAAATGTGAAAGAAAAATGAATAATAATGATTCTCAATATTGGGATTTTTAACATATCCTGAAAAGGAAAAGCTTAATTTCACAAACCTTTTCATTTGGGAAAACTTGATCAGACGCTGAGCTATATTGGTCATTGGCATCCAGAAACCTTTTATCTGCCATTTCTTTCAATTTTTTCTGAACATCAGCAGGTTGGAGAGTTGATGAGTGCTGCTGCTTTAAATATATTACATCTTTTCCTCCCATCTTCATACCAACAATAACATGGGTGCCAAAGGTATCGATAAACCTGGGTTAATTATGAAAAACAATAGTTGGCAAGAGTCTCGAGTCCAAATAGGATTAAAAAATAAATGGGAGCTGGGTAGAGAGTTGGTCCTAATTGAATTAGATAACCTCTGGGACAATCAATTAAAGTTGCACTCTTTAGTTAGCCTCAACGGAATTGTTGCATTAAGTCAATACAAAGATTGAACCTATAAAGTATAAACTAAATTAAGACTGAAGAGAAGATTACAGGCCTAAACCAGTCCTAATTTAACTAAAACCATTTATCAAGTATCATATTCTAACTTTAAATGCAAAAAATAACTGAAACCCGAGGAGATATGTCAATTGCCAACATAAGTTTTAATCAAGTGAAAATTGGATTGTAGCTGGAACGCACCAACAATGCCCAGCTTAATCAGAATATGATAGAGCAGAAATAAGGTAAAGCATAAGTAAAATTATGCTGACATAACAAAACAAAATCTAACTGAAGATCACAGATACACTACAGAAAAAAGTATACATGATACACGGCAGTTATATAAATCCTGGAGCATAACAACAGTTCGTATAATGGAGATACAACTCTAAGTGATACAATTAATCAGTTTAAAGCGAGCCAAATGCACATTGAATCTCAAAATGTCAACAAAAAAATTATTCACAAAAAGAAATTTCATCACCACCATTAATTTATAAATAAAAAAATAAAGGAAATATTCCATTCTGATTCTTCAAAACTATTGAGAAATCTAAATGAACAGCGGTTATAAATTTAACAGGTTCATGATTCCAAAATGAACTGTGTGTGCATTGCCTAAATATTACCTATCAAGGAAGGACTACCAACAGATATCAAACCCAATTTCTTTCAGTTTCACCCTACCAGCTAAGCCGACCCTTGTTGGCTATATACATCAGAGGGTAATAATACTTCACTTGACATAGAAATCGAAGATAGTTTCATTAACAAAGCTCAACTCACCTTGCTAATGCAGGTGGGTCCCATGATGATGGAACAGCTTCTTTAACATGATCGCAAAGTACCATCTGAGACTTCTCCAATGCAACAGTGTAAAGTGTAATTAACACCCCATCAAAAGCAAGGGTCTTGGTATGCGCTGCATCTTTCTGCCAACTCCCAGAAAATTCAAACATTGAATTGAAAAGCCCTGAGGGAATTTTGCCAGTCAAAGACAACTCCTGATTGAACTGCTCAGTCATCTGAAAAGAAGCAAACAACTGGTGAAAGAGAGACAAACCACACATTGCTTAAATTATTGACAAGAAGAAATGTTATCACTGCCACCGTTAAATTATGAATCATAAATAAAAAAAAAGTTTCATTCTGCTCCTTTGAAACCATTCAGAAATTTTTAAATCATCAGCCTTAAGAAGTTTAGCAGCTCTATGATTCCAAAATGACTTGTGTGTGTGTTGCCTATAAATGTCCTACCAAGGAAGAGGTACCGGCAAAAATTAAATCGGATTGCTTTCACTTCAATCCTACCAGTTAAGGCTACCCTTGTTGGGTTTGGAGGGTGAGTGTTAAAGCAAAGCAAGTAGGACAGATAATTCTGAAAACAGATTTCATTGCCACAAACAAGAGCAGTAGATAGAATTGAAAACAAAACAAAAGAAATGGAAGGAATAAAAAGATTACCTGTTGAAAAGACAAAACATCAGACCTGAACCTGGTGCGTTCGCCTTTATCACATTTGATTAATTTGGAAACATTTGGTAAGGAAACTCCACCAGGTAAAACCACATCTCTTACATCAGTATCTTCAACTATCTCAATCAAGCGTGAATGAATAGAATCTCCTTTACAAAACTTGAGCCTTATATCAGAAGAAATATCGTAACCACGACCAATGGATCCAATAGCAATCTCAGCAGCTTTATGAGCTTCATCTTCTTTAGGTGCCATACTACTAAGTAAATAACTCACACATCACTCTCACTGATATCATATCATATCATATTAATTCAATAAATTAGAAAACTTAGCTAAAACATAAAGTCTGAAAAATTGAAATTAACGATAATAAATAATATTAGTAAAGTTTCCCAAATTGTGCATAGTGTACAACACACAAATTTGATGTCCCACACCAACAAAAGGACATGCAAAGAGAGAAGGACAAAACAAAAATTGCAGATTTAAAGCAAAAAAACAAAGAAAGAGAAACATACAGAGTGCATGAGAACGCAGCTAATCACTGTTTGCGGATGAGTGCGTCTGAGAGATTTTCGCAAACCCTAAACCAAAAATTAGATTTTTAAGTTTGGAGAGAGAAAAAAAATGAAGCCTGTCAACAAGACTGCACACACTTTTCATTTTTCAAATTGTTTATTGTGTGATAAATTATCTTTTTTTCTTATTAACCAAAAAATGAACTTTTTTTTTTTAAATAAATAAAAATAATCATAAGATGAGTAATGTTCAGTTGACTTTTCCGAACTGATGACTAATACTCAAAAGCACTGCCACAAAGTACCAACCAACATAACAACAATAATTTTTTAGAAATGCACGAATTCCCCATTACATTTTTTTAACATCTTAAATGGAGAGTTTTCATTGGAAAAAAATAAGTTTTTATAAAAATTTATGTATCTAAATCATTGAAAATTATTAAAGAGAATTTGTCAATCGTTTAAATTTCATAAGATTCGAGTGCATAGTCTTCGTAGATACACGCGAAGGATACCTAGTTTACATAAAAAAAAAAAGTCATTGAAAATTAAAATACTTCAATTTTAATTAAATAATATCTTCATTTAAATTTTTTAAAGAGTGTCTTGATACATTTCTTAGCGACACTATATCTTTATGACCAAGAGACTAATATACTGCCGAAGAAAAACCCAAGAGTTTAATCATTGATGAAGTATAAAAAATGTAAATAAGACTCACTTTCTATATTTATCTTCTTTTTTTTGTCCCTAAATTATAAGACTAGCCGTTTATATGTCTTTCCTTGATACCTTCTAAACTTTCCTATGTATCAATGATATTTTTACAATAACATCTCTATCAAAATTAAATTAGAAAATATATAATCCAAAAGTCCTAGCTCAACTGGCAAAATGTCAAAATTGTTAGGCCGGATGCTATGACCGGAGTGATGCCGAAATTGTGGAGAAATAGGATGTCCGTGGTTCGAATCCTGCCACTGCATAAATTATTCAATGTCCGTTTGTTATATCATTGATGGTAAGGATAATTATGTAAATTTAACACAATATTTTTATGAATTCAAAGCAGAGATTTTTTTATACTCTCAAGTTTTTAAAACCATGTAATCACAGTCTAAAATTAATTGATAAAAAAATAAAAAAGAAAAGGGAAATGCTAACCTGTGTCTTTAAGACACAAGTTCAAAAACTAAAAATATAATTTTTTTTTAAAACTTTTATATTTAATGTTGTAAATCTCAGGTTAGCAGAGGTTTTGTTGTATACGTACTAGTGAACTATAGTATACATATGAATTTTTTTTTAGAAAAGTATACATATGAAATGTAAAATATATTTTAAATTCTGTCCCCGTAAACTAAGCTCACTTGGAAATGGATAATGCATATATATGGTATGCAATACTACTTTATTTGTTAGAGGAGTATGGTATGCTTAGCGTTGAAGAAACAATACTATTTTTTAGGATCAACATTGACGTATTCAAGATTCGGTGTGAAAGGTACACTCAAACTCAATATTGATGGTAACTTTTTAGAAGATTCTGGTTGCTTAGGTGTTGGTGGTGTTGTTCGCAACCGTGATGAGATTGGATAGTTTAGTTTTTCTCACTATGATGTTGGAGGTGATGCGTTATTAGCTGAGTTGCGTGCTATCTAGATATGTCTTGAGTTTTGTAGTACAGGAGGCTACGACAACATTATTTGTGAGAGTGATTATTTGAAAGAAGTTGACCTAATTATTGATGGTCGTGATTATACTTTGCATATTTATGCTACTGGCATCCTTCATAGTTCATATTATAGATGTTTTACATGAAAAACGGCAACAAAACATTGATGCATGTCCTTAGTGAACAAAATGTGTGTAGTGAAATATTAAAGGGTAAAATATTTCTTAAGACTTTAACCATGCGAACTTACCCAAAGTGTGTGATTGGTTCAAAACAAAGGACAAGCTTTCTTCAGAACCTTACCTCCTCTCCTCCCACGACCAACTGACTACGTGAGATGAATAATGAAAATCACTTTTTCCATTTTATTTTAAATCTCAACAAGAAAAATGTTTTGTCGGTAATATGTGAGAAATGCTAACTTATGTCATTAAGGCATAAGTTAAAAAATTAAAGATAGAAACATTTTATTGAAAATTGTGTATTCTTTATTTTAGAAATTTGAAATATTATATTTTTAAGACAACATTCATGTTTAATTCTATGAGCTTATTAACTTGTGTCTTAAGGGCACAAGTTAACGTGACCATGTCTCTTATTATTATCTCAAAACATGCATATGTGAAAATGCAAAATTTCTTAAAAATAATTATTAAGCGTGCTGATTTTTATGGTCAAACTTAATTGACCAGTACAAAATCGTGAGTTGAGTTTAGATGCAAAATCGACGAAAACGTCACATGAGAACACGTTAGTTCCAGTTCCAATGTACTACCAACCCATTCTGGCATTCCTACGTCAACCGACAATTATGGTTAAAACCTTACCGTCAATAATTTATTACTACTTTGACCATGCGTGTAAAACTGCAATTGATGACGCATTGGGAATGTTTTACTTTGGAAATTTACCTCAAATCTAATTTCTAAATCTACCTTTCCTTTATGATGACACAACACAACAAAACAATACAATACAATGGAGTGAGTGAGTCATCATCATGTGAAAGAGAGGTCTCAATTCAACCGCGCACACACACAACACATCTACTACTATTCACTTCCTTCATGAATCCGACAATTTAGTCAAACAATTATTTAGTTTTTTATTCCTCGTTATATAGCTACCACCATTCACACTCTCTTCTCTTATACCTCTATCTACTACTATACATATATTGTAGTAGTACATCTGAAAATGAATGCTTATTCTAAGATTGATAGTAGTAGTGCTACTACCCACAAATCAAGATCCATAGATTTTTCTGATTTTTTCTCATTCCCTCAAACACCAAAACCAGTTAGGAAAACTGTCCCCCCAACCAATCTGAGAGCAGACAAGCATGATGAACAAGAATCTAATGATAACAAGGAGGCCCAGAATTGTTGTCCCCCTCAGAGTCAGAGTCAGAGTCAGAGTCAGAGTGAAGGAGAGAGATTTGGGGTGATATTGGGTAGGAGCTGCTCAGTTTCTTCTTCATCATCATCTTCTTCTGCTTCTGGATTTCAGGCGACAATGAAGAGGGCATTCTCAATAAGAAGATCTTCATCAGTTTCAGAGAGATATTGTAGGATCCATGATCAAAGCATGGCAATAGCATCAGATCATGAGTTAGACATAAACATAGATGGTGGTGATGGGAAGACGACAGAGAAGAGAAGACAGAGGGGAGGCAAGATCCTTAAAGCCTGTAAGCGCCTGCTTGGACTCTAGCTAGCTACTTAGTATTGTATTAATTATGGGATAATAATGAGATTCAAAGTGGAATTAACTGTTCATAAGGGAACATAGAACTCATTTAGTGACAAGTTTATTCCTATTTTTTGTTCAAAAGTTTCTTTTCCATAATTCAAGTACTTACTTACTTACTTACATTTTGGCAGAATCCCTAGTCAGTCATACCTTTACTCATCCTTGTTAATTACTACTTGTAAAAAGCAAAAGTAGGTTTTGTTATGTTATATTATATTATATTATATGGCCTACTTTCATTCCAAGAACAAGAAGAACAAGAGAATAATTCTTGGATGGACATAAGAATTTAGACCTTCTATTTGGTCACACAAAAAAAAATAGACATGCTATAATCATTTAAAAATTGATGATTATTTAATTGTTATTTTTTCTACTTTTTTCTTTTTATGTGTGTGTGACCAAATAAAGGGTCCAAATCCTTGTGTTCACCCAAGAGTTTCTCAAATACTAATCCTAGATAGATTTACTTAATAATATATAATAATCATATTACAAAACCAAATTAATCGTATATAATAATCATATTACACAACAAAGTGAATCGTATGTATGTGTACCGTCCCTAAGATTAAAAAAACAAATTTGATCAAGTGATAATCATATATAATAATAATAAGGTGTAAAGTTGCAAGTGACATAAAATAAAAAGAAACAAGGATGCAGAAGAAAGAGTACATACATACACATACACGTGCATCATCAATTAACACGACAAGGGCAATGAGATCTTTTCGGTGATTGTAAAGCATAGGTTGGAATCGAATATAACAAAGTTCATTCATTGTACCATCCAAATCCAATAATGAATGCCATGCCTCTTCTGGAATCCAAAGAGGAAACTATTAGTAACTTAATAGTAATGGTAATTGTTTGAAGAACAGTGACTTGGAGTTGTCCATTGCTAAAAAAAGTAATGCCGTGTCTGTGTGGATAAGAATTTGATTAAGAATGTAATGCAATGTCATCAATTTTTAATTAACGTACTAAATAAAATAGTAAAAATATATGAAGTCAAAGGGTAATAAATATGAGAGGAGAAGATATTTTCTACGTCGAATGTGCATTCAATTTTGGTAGGGGAAGTTGATTATTATGAGAGGGGAAAAAACAGAGAGAAATGCTAATAATAAATAGGATAAAGATGAAAGCACATAAATAGCAAACTATATTTATCCATTCCTATGATCTGATCTAATCTATCTATTCCTTTACTTTGATCCCAAAATCACTCTCCATTGTTACACTTTTGAGAAACAAATAATAACAATAGATGGAGAAAACAGGGGACGAATCTCCAAAGAATAAAGTAAAATTCCTTTGCAGTTATGGTGGAAAGGTTCTACCACGATCCTCCGATGGGGTCCTCAAGTATGTGGGCGGGGAGACTCGTGTCATTTGTGTCCCTCGCGACGTCACCTTCTCCGGTAACAATCATTTTCTATTCCTTTCTTCCTCTATCAATCTCAGAATGTAATGAAAAAAGAAAATGAATAATGTGTGTTTGTAATAATGTTGTATGTTATCAGATATGATGAAAAAGGTGAGTGGCATGGTTGATGGAGAAGTGGTGTTAAAGTACCAGGTAATCCCTGAAGAGCTTGATGCATTGGTGTCCGTTAGAACAAATGAGGATCTGAAGCACATGATTGAGGAACATGATCGGCATGAGACCGGAGGAGCCCCATTGCTTCGCGCATTTTTATTTCCTTTGAAGCCACTTTTGGTCAACAGCCGTAATCAAATGCAAGGGCAACCACCAGGGCTACATCCACTATCTGTTGAACCATATTTGTTAGAGAAACGCTACATTGATGCCATCAATGGAATCGTCCGCACAAGCCCCAGGTCTAACTTTGCGCCACGCTCTGCATGTTCTTCACCAAAATCAATCTCCCCGGATAAGCATACGAACACAGACTCGCCCTTTCACCACGGTTTGCAGCAGTTGAAGGGTAGGGTTACAATACAAAGGGTGAGAAGCTCGCCCAGTTTATCTAATATTACAAACACCAACAATAATAGACAATCACCACCCCAACAGCGGCAGCAACAGCAGCACGATCATGGTATTAGTAGTAGTAGTCATTATCACCCATTCAGACCCATACAAGAACAAGGGATAAGCATGGGGATGGGAAGGTTATCTCCAATGAATATGAATATGAACATGATGACAGATAATAATATGAGTAGCAGCAGTAGGGGTATTAATTACTATTACTCCACGGCAAACAGACCACATAAAGCGTATGCATACCAGGATGACTCTGTTGGTCATATTAAGTTTGAAAGAGTTCAATCCGTCCCCCGAAGTCCCAGAATGTCTATATGGGAATGACAATCACTTTTTTCCTCTCCCTTCTCACAACAAACTAATTACATTCTTTGTTTCATAAGTACATAAATTTGAACAAAAGGGTTGTCTGGTGTTGCATGTAAATCAATGAATTGTAAATAATGATATTCATTATTTTTCTTCCAAACTAGGTATTGTGATTAAAGATTAAGACACTGGGAGATTAGATTGTTTGGAGAATTGGTTGTTATTAATGTTTATCAGTACTAACTAGCATTCTCTATACTCATTTTATTGCGTTAATGCGTGTATACTACACATAATAGTTTTTAAGAAATTTCGATATTGATTAAATCGTAGATATAGATATTTTGTGCTATCACATTGTAACATATAGTATACTTGTAATTTTAGTATACTTGTATTTTTCAATAACACCAGCAATATAACATTTTTATAGACAAATTATTTATTTTTAAAGGAAGACAAATTAATTTAACGGTATAATTGAAAAGAAGAAGAAAAAAAATCATGTATTCTACTATATTAAAAGAGAATAACGAGGAGGGTAAATACTATACCTGATGGTTGTAAGGGTAGAGTTATTCATCACAGGCTCGGAAGTTGGATTTGTCAAATAAGTATAGCCCCTCCCCCTGTTTTTCATGAATTTGCAACACAATATCTACACCATCGGGAGAAACCAGAATACCAAGAGGAGGAATTGGACCAGAGTTCCTCGAGCGTGGGAAGCTTTAAAAAGAAGACTGTTTTCCGGCTCGCTAATGGTAATTTGTATAGCAAATTGGTGCTTAGAGCAAACTAAGAATGGCTAAAATAAAAGTGCTTAGAGCAAACTAAGAATGGCTAAAATAAAAAATAAACGTCACCTACACCGTCCAATCTAGCCGACCGTGACACTATCGTTTATACAAAGTTGCATCATTTCTGTTTAACATGCAAACAATCATTTGTAAAATCATGCAGGTTCGTATCTTAGTAGGTATTTGTAAAAATCATCTCAAGTTTTTCTCATATCAAATTAGGACATTTTCAGACTGTAAATTCCATCCACAATAATACCTGTATTTCACAGACAAAATTTCCAAAGATACAGAAACGTGCGTCAATGAGCACCTATAGGAAAAGTCTAATTATAATAAAACCCTCGCTCTCCATTGACAAAAGTCACTACCAATTTAGCACGGAAGAAGCATAAAATAAAAACAATCCTATTAAATAATCTCTATAACTCATTTAGAGTCAGTAAAATCAGCATCAATCACATCCCCATCTGCTCCCTTGCCTGAAGATGATTCTGAGGGGCCAGACTCGCTACCAGGTGGTGTAGGTCCTGCTGCATCTGCAGCTCCGGGTTGGTTATATAGAGACTGTCCAAGCTGCATAACTTCCTGGTTGAGGGCAGCCATGGCATCTTTAATAGTTTGGGTCGAACCACCAGAAATGGCATCTTTAAGCTCTACCAGCTTTGCTTCCACCTTTTCTTTCACAGGGCCAGGTACCTTTTCTCCTAGCTCTTTCAATTGCTTCTCAGTCTGGTAGACAACAGAGTCCGCCTGGTTCTTTGTATCTATTGCATCCCTCTTCTCCTTGTCCTCCGCTGAAAATCTCTCAGCCTCCTTGACCATCCTCTCAACCTGTAACATCATCCAAGAGATAATTATAAACACCGGAACAGCTTCCCACATCAATGCTGGTGTAACAAAAAAATCCTCCAGAAATAGTAAGCAGATAAAGATTACAAACAATTATACAAGTCAATGAAAGATTAGAAGATATACCTCATCACCAGGCAAGGTGCTGGCACCAGTAATGGTAATATCCTGTTTCTTCCCTGTGCCCTTGTCTATGGCAGCAACTGACAGAATGCCATTTGCATCGATGTCGAACTTCACTTCAATCTGCGGAACCCCACGGGGAGCAGGAGGAATACCGTCCAAGCGGAAGCTACCAAGAGATTTATTGTCCCTAACAAATTCTCTCTCACCCTGAAGGACATTAATTTCTACACTGGTTTGTCCATCAGCTGCGGTAGAGAAAACCTCTGATTTTGAAGTGGGAAGGGTAGTGTTTCTGGGAATAATTTTTGTCATCACCCCACCTAGAGTTTCCAAACCCAAGGACAATGGAGAAACATCCAACAGCACAATGTCGCTGACATCTCCAGCCAAGACACCAGCCTAAATCAATCAAAAAATACACATGAGGATACTGATAATAATAATTAACAAATATAATATAATATAGTACCCAGAGAAATATCATTCTCTCCCACTTCAGTGTAACTTATCAAAATTGGAAAGAAAAAACAACAAAAATCAATTTGTTCCTTGATGAGAGAAGCTAACCCGACCTGAACTGCAGCCCCAAGGGCGACCACTTCATCTGGATTGACAGTGACATTTGGATCTTTTCCAGTCATCTTCTTTACAAGCTCCTGAACAGCAGGGATACGTGTTGATCCACCAACAAGAATCACCTCATCGATATCCTTAATTGAGAGTTTTGCATCCCTCAAAGAATTTTCCACTGGTGTCCTGAGTCTGAAACACAATACGAGCATTACTAATTTATTCAGCTTTTGCAATAAAGCTTCTTCAAGGAAGCAACAATATACTATCAGCTTGAAAATCATTTTGTGACATTCAATATCAGGGGCAGAGCAGTTCAAAATTAGAGGGTAACAAAAGATTGAGTAAATTATGATTACCTGTCAAGAAGATCTGAACATAATTCCTCAAATTTAGCCCTTGTAAGAGTGGTCTCAATATGTTTGGGGCCATCTGCTGTGGCAGTTATGAACGGTAAACTGAAAACACGTGTATTAGTAAATGATTGAAAGGCAGAGTCGTAAACTAAAAGAATTGGTTAAAGATTGGTCCATGAGAAAGCAAATACCTGATGTTTGTTTGAGTGAGGGATGAAAGCTCCATTTTAGCTTTCTCAGCTGTCTCAGTAAGACGCTGAAGAGCTTGTTTGTCCTTCAAAAGGTCTATACCTTCATCTCTCTTGAAGTCTCCAGCCAACCAATCAACAACTCTCTATAGTCAAAAAGATGAAAATAGGAAACAGTAGTAAACATATGTTCATAACCATATAATTATAATTAATAGTGGTAAAGAGTAAGGAAGAACCTTATCAAAATCATCACCACCCAAGTGTGTATCACCAGAAGTAGAGAGCACTTCAAACACTCCATCACCAACCTCAAGCACTGAGACATCAAAAGTACCACCTCCAAGGTCAAAGACCAAAATGGTTTCATTGTTTTTCCTTTCGAAACCATAAGCCAAGGATGCAGCAGTTGGTTCATTGATAATTCGAAGAACTTCAAGACCAGCAATCCTGCCTGCATCCTTGGTAGCAGTTCTTTGTGAATCATTGAAGTATGCAGGCACAGTGACTACAGCCTTAGTTACTTTATCATTCAAAAACTTTGAAGCATCATCTACAAGCTTCCTCAACACCTATAGTATATTATATGAGATAATTAACCTAAGAACATAGAATAATAATAATAATAATAATAATAATAATAATAAAGTACCTGAGCAGAAATTTCTTCAGCAGCAAATGATTTTCCAATAGCTGGACAATCGAGTTTGACGTTGCCGTTATCGTCTCTAATGACTCTGTAAGAGACTTGCTTAGACTCTTCGTCAACCTCAGACATCTTCCTACCAATGAACCTCTTCACAGAGAAGAAGGTGTTCTCGGGATTAACGACGGCCTGACGCTTGGCAATCTGACCGACGAGTCTGTCACCGTTCTTGGTGTAAGCAACGACGGACGGAGTGGTACGCTGGCCTTCGGCGTTGGTGATGATAGTAGGTTTTCCACCTTCCATGGCAGCGACGGCGGAATTGGTAGTACCCAAATCAATACCGACGACTTTCTCATTGACGACACGGAAGGTGAAAGGCTTCCTGTTGGTGGATAATTTGGGGAATGCGGCGCGAGGGAAGGTGGCGTGATTAGAATTGAGACGCTGACCGAAGAAAAGGGTTTTGGAATAGGAAGAATTGGAAGTGGAAGAAGAAGAAGAAGAAGGTTTTCGGAGTGGGGAGAAACCGAGGCCGTGTATTTGGGCAGCACTTGAGGAAGCCATGTTTTAGTTTATGATGAAACCCTAACCCTAACCCTAATTTGGAGTTGTTTGAAGGATAAGGAGAAGAAGCAACAACTACCAAATGGATAGAAGTGGAAGAGAAAGAGTGAAACTATAATGAATGGAAATGAAAAGGGTTTTGTTTTGGTGAGGATGGATAGGTTTGGTTACATCGTCTTATATCATTACACGTATTCTAGAACCATCTCATCATTTCGCGTTTCATTTCTAATCTACGGTCTCTATTTCATCCTCTCACCAACCGCCAATTTGTTTCATGCTCCATCACATAATTTATATTTACCCTATTTCAAACACATCATACATTTATATTTCAATTTTTTTTAAAATTAAAGTTATTAAAATACTTCTCAATGAAATGAAGTATAAGTATTTCGATTGAGGTTTGGTTTGGATTTCAACAGGTAAGAACTACTAAACTAAAAATATACATAACTTTTTGAGGTATAAAAATAATTAATCTGATTAAAAAAGTTTGCTTCATATGCGAGCTATATTTAATTTTATTACTGTATCAACTTAACTACTTTTGTTATTTGTGTCAACTTCTTACGCAAATATAAATATATATATACTTTATTATCAATGAGCAAATAGAGTTTTAAAGTTAACAATATGTCATTCCTCAAGAGATCAAAAAGAGAAGAACGTTATCTTTAATGAAACTTCATATAATATTCTAATTTGCGAGTCTTCTGTGTCAAGTAATTATATCATCAAATCAACTAATCCATCTTAAAATTCAACTTATGATTCCATCTTCAAGTAATTTCTCATGGTCTTGATCTTGATATTGCTTGGAATCATGGTTCCATAAATATGATTTGTGGGTTTGATTGCCAAACTGTTGAGGTAACGGGATCGGTCGTCTCATCTTTATGCACATCTAGTATATTATATTCCCTCATTGTTGATCTAGCTGATAGTTACCAGAGTCACATCAACTATATAAAAGCAAGATCATAGAGAGTGTGAAGTAAGTTCGACATAAATGTGTCTGTGACCTAACACAAACACTTACGAAGGTAAAATCGTCATTTTGCCCTATTTTTTTATACTCTCGTGTCTCGCCTCATGGTATTGGACAACATAACCGGGTGGTATAAATTATTTCAGTCATACGATACGAGGCTCGTCAGATGTTAAATTAAAAACTATAAAAATATATTATAAACTAATACAGAGTATATCACTTTATATCAAGAACACTGTCAAGTTACACTCTATATAAGATAGGATGTACCAAAAGGGCCTGCGATAAACATACATGAAAACGTTCACTCCTGAGCAAGAATAGAAAACAGCTCCTTTGACAAGAAAAAATAAAATAGAATCACAATATTAAAAATGTAATCCTAGGAGGAACTCTTTCTGTAGCACTCTTCCTCAGATACACCAGATGATATACAGCCCGCTAGTAAGCAACGAGGAAAAAAATAAATTTGCTAGGTGTGCAAAGCCATAAATAAATTCTGTTTGCGAGCATGTTCTGGAATAAGCCGGTTGATGACATCAGGTGGAATACCAGAAAGTTCTGCACCAATGAACATATAAGTCATCTTACTGCACTAATAATTGTAAAAAACTTTACATTATTTCCACTTTATTTTCTCCATGCAAATACACTATATACGTAGAAAATGGTTAAAACATCATTATACAAAATTTAATAAAAAGGACGATGCTTTTCTAATCAAAAAGAGGCTCATAGTTTCTCCAAAGGTTTATCCTATTACTCTAAAACAGACTAGAGGCAAAAACAAGCGAATAATAAATAATACAGTAAGATATGGAAGAATGTAGAATTATAAATGCAAAAACAAAAGTAAGAACAAAGTGTGAAAACCTGTCCAACAAATAAAAAAAAACGAGTATGAAAACCTTGTATTGTGCACTCCTGTGGCCAGAGATATGGTTACAACTGATGATTAAAAACCAACCATCATAAATCTCATCCTTTTCTGGTAAAAAATTAAAAACTCATCCTTAAAGTTATGTGTATTATGTGTATGCAGAATTTGAACCACACACAATTTCCTTTATGATCATGACTCGGGGAGTTGGTGACCCAAACTAGGGAACCAAAAGAAAAAAATTCTAATTCCTTTCATCCATTTGAACACAATTTACTAACAAATCATGTAAATGTTTCACACAATTATATTAATGGTTAACTGCTTTAAATAGAGTTGTTTTTAAGAGCTTGTTTGGTACCGCAGTAGTTCGGCAAAATCACGGTGCCGTGATTTTGCCCAGCCCACTATGATACCTACCAAATATGCAGAGAACTTCAATTTTAGATTGTGCTCGTCTCTGAGCCTATCGTAGCACTTAGACTCACCCTGGGGTTTAAAATTAAACAGCGGAGGCAATGGACGACCATTGGGAAGGCGGGTGTTTGGGTCCCTTAATTCATCAAAGAAGGGGTGAATGCAAGCTTCCAACTGCAGCCACAAGATGGCAAGCATCAAATAATTTTCCAATAATAATTGTACATACAAGACAAGAATAGAATACAAGTACAAAATGTGGGGAAGTTAAACTTACAGCAGTGCATCTCAAATTAGGAGAGTACTGAAAGAACCTACAGACAAGATCAACTGCTTCTGGGGGCAAACGTTTCTGAAAGACCTGTCAAATCAGGATAATGTCAAAGTCAATCCCTCTTGCAAACAAGAAATCTTTTAGATAATGTAAGCTGGACATACACACAGAATTTTTTGCATTTGCTCAAACTGAATAACTTCGGACCCATGTGCATTACTGAGACCAATTTATAATAATATGAATTCAACCCAGCCATTAATGCCTATCCCTGACTTTGAAAAATGTAGCCTAGAACAATTGTGATTGCTAACAAACTAGTGTTCAGCTCTCCTAGCATCTCCGGATAGGGAACTAAGACATGCCATCAATACCTACCTACACTGATCTAGCAATAATCTCATATGGTCCTTGATATTTTTCAACACTGATCCCAACACATGTCAGATCAACAATCGGGTGAGATGGACATACAAAACTTGAAAATAAATAGTTGACGACATGATTCCTACTCAAATCTATCTAATGACATAAAAACTCAGGACTAGGACCATATCAATTTATATCATGTACAATTGAAGTAAGACTTGGATGTGGCACACATGTACATGGATCAAATAGAGAGAAAATGTAGTGAGATCAAAGTGCAGAAAAATAAGTAATGCAGAGGTAAAGTTCAGAAAGACAAGTCAGATTAAAGTACTGTTTTATTGATTTATTATATTAAGTAATGTAGGGGAAGGGAAATATTATTATTATTATTATTTATTTATTTAGGGGGAGGGGGGAGGCCATACAGTCCCTACTATGGATTGAACTCTGTCCCTTTGGGATACAACGCTAAGCAACCACCAATGCGCTAACACCCATGGCATAAAATAATATCAAAACACATTCCTCATAAAGAAGACAAGTACACAACCTCATCAATACTAGCTTTGTTTTTATCACCCCAAATGAAGAATAGTAGGAAAGGAAGGAATGCTACTTTTATTTTAACTTTTCATATAATTAAAACTGTCGGGGGATATGGAGGAAATACAACTCTAGAAAGGATTATGCTTCGTTCGCATTTATACGAAACGTCGTTATCTTTTTTCCATGAAAAATATCCCTTTATCACACAAGAAACAATCACCATTCAAGATATTAAATGTTAATAGTACATTAGAAATACAGCCTCAACATATATTAGAATCTAACTTGCCAACAAAGAATAAGCATAAAATAATTAACCTAAATCCTGAAAAATTACAAGCATTAAACAATAAACATCAGAATGCAAGCAAAGCACAAGAGAGTAAACCTTGTGCCATGGATGAGGTTTTATCTGCGGAAACTTAAATTCAGTATAATTTGGGTTCATGCACTTAATCTCCTCCCTGGTAGGAGTTCCCAAAACCTGAAATAACAAGAAATGGAATAGTAAGTAATTTCTTGTGATTTCTATGGGGAAAAGTGAGTTACGAAACTAATATATCAATATTACAATACAGGAACTAGAGAAATCTAAACTGCAAAATAAAGTAAAACTTGTTTTTTCTCTACTCTACCAGGATCCAGGGTCAAACCAACGAGAGATAATCAAGCTTTGAGAAATTTTATCAAGACTAAAAATAACTGCACAAAATCAAAATAAATATCCCTTCCATTGAGTCAGAATGTATAGGAACAAATCCAATTGCTGACAGAAACAACTAAATTTATTGTACATATAAAGTCTAGATAAAACAGTTCACACATTTATTAAATATGAAAGAATTACATAATGCTTGCATGGCCAAATCAAAACTGATTGAAAAACATTGATGGTAAATCGCCACCTTGATGATTTCAACTAGCTGATCAACTCCACTCTCTCCAGGAAACAAGGGCTGCAATTTAAGTGGAATTTCAGGAAAACGAGAAAGACGATGGAAAAACAAAGAACTGAGGGGGGAGTGTCAAATCACCTGACCAAGAAGTAATTCGGCCATTACACAACCAGTTGACCATATATCTATGGCAGTTGTATATTCAGTGGCACCAAATATAAGTTCTGGGGCACGATAGTATCTTGAACAGATATATGAAACATTAGGTTCTCCTTTCACCTGATGAATTAAAACAAGAATGAAACATGAGGGGCAGAAAAGTAACTTCCGTCAACCATCAGTTCAATGGGTTTTATATCTTACCAACACTTTTGCACTCCCAAAATCACATAGTTTCAGCTGATGGGTGTGCGGGTTCACCTGGCAAGAGAACATGCATTTGAGAACAACCATTAGTAACTGACTGACTAATGCAAACACGGGTATACTGGTATATATTGTATCATCTTCCAACTGGGTTAAGCACTTTCAAATTGACTGTCCGAAGACAGTGAGAAGGAACAGATATGCCCCTTAAAAAGGACTATATTTAAATCCAATCCTGTAGTTCAATACTTGGCCAAAATAATAATATTTATTATCCTCTAGCAAGAATTTTCCATTGTCGCAGAGAAAGCCAGAGTAGTTAATTATTCAAGAAAACCTGTATTTTCCTCTACGTGTCAGATTTCTTACATGGTGGTCATATGGCATCATCTCATACAAGCAATTATATGGAGACAAACATGGAAGAAGAAAAAAAAAGGTACCCCAGACTCAGGTTTGTTTTGCAAGCAATTTTTAGACGGATATATACAATAGATGATACTATTAATTGAGTTGTTCTGTATTTCCCTTGCTATAGTAAAGGTTCAAAAACCTTCACATATCATTCACGATAGAAAACAACAGACTCTGGCAGAGAAAATGAGATGATAATAACAAAAGAGACGATTTGTGTAATCTTAATTTCAACCAGAAAACAGTGACACAAGATACTAGCATGCATAAAGCTTTGTGACATGTATACTCTTAGTAATATAAAGCCGTATTTTGTACGGCTTGTCTCTCCAACTAGTAGTTCAAGTTTTGAGGTAGTAGGTCCTTCACATACTAAACCAGTTTCTTTGATCAAGATTGGGGGTATAAAGCCAGTTTTGGGGCTCCAACCATTTGCCAGAGTTTTCTTTGGCAAGGATAAATAGTGTAGTGTATAAAGTAAACCCGGCAGCATTCATAAAACTATCCATTCCGGTGCAAACACCAGAGAAAAGTTGAAGACATCACCAACTGGTCAAAGTAAACTACAATTGAAAAATCTTTGAAAGAGTAAGTCAGTAGTCACCTTTATTTGAAAATGCACAGACATATATGGATAGCAGCAAGCAGGCAGGCAAGCACTTAACCAAAAATAAAATGCAAACTGAACCAAACAAGCTGTAAAAACAATCTTTCATTAATTATTTCTTTGTGGTCATCTCAGTAATGTTTCCTTTCAGTGTCGATTTAAATTGATAAGAGTGTTGAAATGTTTCAACTTCAAAATTAGCATGTGAAAAAACAATATCATAGTTAACAAGCCCATTATGAGGTATTTAGTAAACTTAATGAGTCCCAAGTAAGATAAATTCAGTTATTCAAATAATGTCTTACAAGTAGGTTCTGAGGTTTGATGTCACGATGACAGATGCCAATGCAGTTATGTATGTAAGCAAGGGCCCTGCATATCTGCAGAGAAAAGAACAAAGAAATTAATCAACCGACAAAAAAAACGACCAGCGATTTGAACTGTGTAAACTTTATACTTCTTTTATTTCCTTCCCTTCTAAAAGTCTATCACCCGTAATAAAAAGTGGTATCAATTATGATTTTTTTTTTTAATGTTTTTATGATTTTTTTTTAAATAAATTTTATGACTCTTTGCGTGTGTGAAACCCGAATTCAACTTATTAAGATGAGATAAAACTAAAGTTGAGAAATGTAATATATGAATATGAGAAAGACAATCAGACAGGAATTAAAAGAGTTAGGTTTTCATGGGCTGATCATATATTATTTTTACAATATCTTGCTATGTGCAGAATGTATTTATATTTAAATATGATAGTCATCAAATATGTTGGGGGACGGTGGCTTCCTAATTTTACATGTATAATGTATATGTACTTGCAGCTTTCCATTCCGAAATCTAACTAACAGGGAAGTAACTAGATACCTGGTACGTATAAAGTTTCACGTATATCAAAGGCATTCGCTGGTTAATCCTGCTATAGTTTCTTGCAATACGATTGACGGTTTCAGGAACATATTCAAGCACAAGATTCAAGTAAAGCTCCTCCTTGTCAGTGGTTGAAAAGAAACAATGCCTGAGGGCGACAATATTTGGATGGTCGAGCATTTGCATAATCTGTAACTCTCTGTTCTTGTAACGCTTGTCCTGGAGAACCTTCTTGATGGCAACAATCTCTCCTGTTTCTCTACATTTAGCCTGAAAAAAGATGTTTGTGTGTGATATATAGATTAGATAGAGATAACAGCAAAACATTTGCAAACGATATGAAAAGCAAGCAAACAGATGCCTTACTTGAAAAACAGTTCCAAAAGAGCCTGTCCCAACTACGTGCTCCGCAATATAACTAACATTCTGTGAAAGAAAAATGGTGACATAATATAAGCACGGGACAGGACAGGAGTTAGTTTCCCAATAGGAAATGATGGAAAAAATGAGAGAGAGAGAGAGAGAGAGAGAGAGAGAGAGAGAGAGACCTGCTTAGATTGACCGTTTCGTGCAGCGATGCTTGTTCTTATAACATGTCCAGTTTCAGCACCAACACCGTCAATGATGTCAGGCTCACTATCTCTGGCATCATCGTCGTCGTCGTCGTCATCGTGGTCATGATCACGATTGAGGTTCATGTGAAGCATCTCTCTGCCAAGCCAATCGACGGAAGAAGAAGTGGAAGAAGCAGCTCTTAAGGCAGCAGCAGACCTTGAACTGCTGCCAATACCGCCATTTCCAAGGCTAGCAGACGCCATAATCACTCACTCACTCGAATAATACTATCTATCTATCAAATTAACTACCAAATAAAGACATGAATTAGATTTGATGAGATCAGATCTAATCAAAATTATGAAAAGGTAGGTACCTGCAACTGCAACTGCAACTGCAACGGGGAGGAGCGATGATGAGAAGCAAGAAGCAGTTGCATAATTCACTTCATTTCTTGTCTTGAACCGATGATGGATCGCAAATTCAATCTACTTTACTCTTTTTTCCCTCTTTACTTACTATTCATTCATTATTCTACTCTTTTTTTTTTTATGGACCACACTTGTATATATTGTAACTGCTTCTTCCACCTTCGCTCTACCCACTTTCCATTTTTATTTTTATATACAAATAAATTAGGCCGATAAAAACGTTTTTCTTAGGAAAATAGGTTTTTTTAAATTCAAAAATTAAATTCATTAAAATGCTAAAAATAATAAAGAAAAGTAGTTATTTGAAACTCTAAATATCTAATGAGCGACCCTGATAGCCATTTAATATATACAAATTCTAAAATAGTTTTTGAATGTGCATTTAGTTCATCAAAATAATCTTTAAAGTTAAAATGGTCGCTCATTATTAATGACATTCATTTTTTATACAAAGACTAATATGACAATGAATGAGTATATCAAGAGATTAATGTCTTGACTTACATAGTGCACAACCATAAACTATTTTAGAATTTCGATAAATTGAATATTATTGTCATTTCAGATTACAAATTCGATAGCAAAAATGATTACTAAGCCCAAACAATAATCGTACAACCAAATTGACCATATAATATAAGGATTCTCTATCTTTATTTTTAGATCACTGTTAATGATTAAAATAATCAAAGTCACGCTAACGATACACATCAACATTTTATAAGTCGCTGATAAATTAACAGACCAAAAACTTAAGGTCGACATCTAAACTATCTTTTTCCACTCATAGCTATTGATAAAAAAAATAATGCAAAATCCACAATTTTGATATCAACTAATCTCGTCCGCCCATGAAAAAAATTATTGATGTTCGCTCATTCGATTATAAATGTTTACATGATCAATCCAGTTATACATCACAAAATTGTTTACTCAATATGATATCGACAAAACACGTCGTTATTATACACTTCAACAAACATTCGAATTACAAATTTGAAACAAAATAAAAACAGTGAAAACAAACAAAGAAAGAAACGTAATAAGAAATACATAAAATCACTAACTCGAGCATTTACATCTAGAACCGGAGAATGGTGAAATGAAATGACCAAGCACGCAAAGTTGTCATGTCGATTTCGAGGGAGCGTTTATGGGTCAATTATGCAACTGAGATCACAACTATATGAACGATATTTAGAAACGGTGGATGAGGTGTGAGACAATCAATCAAAAAGAGACCAACAATACAAAATAAAGAATGAGGGTATTTCTTAAACACCATCGATATTTTTGAACTCACTATGAGATTAAGGAAAGGTAGTCATGACAACGAACAAATGACGAGTTTAGTAGAGAAAATCAAGACAAATCATGTTGAAACAAACAAGGAACGTGCATTATATGCATAAGACCCATGAGAGCTGCGGTGAAAACTCTTAAAGAAGAGTTTCAATGTGCCAGGCGGTGCAAGGAAAGAACTTTATTTTAGAACCCTATCATGATTTGTCAATTAAAAAAGTTGATATATGTAGTAATATTATATCTACGAATAATTGGATTTTTTTACAGGTTTATCGTCAAATAGGGTTAGTTTAGGTTTTATGATATTATTTATTTATTTTTAAGGTAAAATGTTTATAGTATTTCATTAATAAGAATCAAAGTTCTACATGTTGGTTCATCAAGATAAGCAATAGAGTTAACTGAACATGCGGCTACCCTTGCTAACGCGTGAGGCAGAGCAACCTAATTTACTTGTCTTTGACTAGACTAAACACAAGAATTTGAACACCAAGAGGGAAAATTATGTATACAATGTGAAATAACATATCCAAATTCCATATCATTTTCTCGATCTTTGTTGAAGACGTCCACTGCCGTTTTTTAGTTAAACACGAAATCATCATTGTCAAATTGCATATTATTTATTTTAGGTGAAGCACTTGACATATATCATGCTATGCTATCAACATATTATTTACTCTTGAACCCACTTGGGCTGGTCTGATGTATTGACTTGGGACCTGAGAGTGCGCTCCTCCTCAAGGTCTCAGGTTCGATTCTCCCCGGGGCCAATTTGAGTGAGCTAATTTAGCTTTTTTTTAAAAAAAAAAAATATTATTTACTCTTGATTGTGGAAAAACATATAACATTAAACACGTCAAGTATAAAGTTTTCACTCTCATTTTGCAACGACTAATATCTATAAGAGAAGGTTTTCTTCCCCTATATTAATTTAATTTGTATACAGCTTGTTCCTTTAAAAAATAAAAGGTATACAAGTTGTCATGGAAAAAAGAGGTTAGGGTGCGGATAGAAGGTCTACATCCGGAGCCCATTGAATTGAAAGGGCCCAAACTACAAAAGCCGAACACCGTATCTATCTATCTATCCATTTTTCCCGATTTTGTAGCAGCGGCTAATCTGCTGTTGATTTAGGGTTCTTCAGCATCCATCTTCCAGAGGTACGCCATAACCTTAATTCTCCTCGACTTTGTTGTTTATTATTGTTATTCGATAAACACACAATTGAGCTATGATTTGACACTGTTGTTACTTTCATTTCATATACGCAGAACCTACCATGACTTCCAGATTCTTTTACCAGGTATGTTCATTTCTCACTCACTCACCCACTCACTCACTCACTGTCTCATCTAATGCAATAATATGTTCTTTTCTATTGTTAGGGTGGTGATCATAGTGATACCGACGATGAACCCACTGATATTGATGATGATGAACCCAGTGATACTGAACCCGCTCCAACAGATCCAAACGGTAAAAGCAAATACTACGTTGATGGTAATGCTGATGACAGTGACGACGATGATGGCCAAAAGCGTGTTGTTAAGTCTGCTAAAGATAAGCGTTTTGATGAGATGGCTTCCACTGTTGATCAGATCAAGAATGCCATCAAGATCAATGACTGGGTCAGCTTGCAAGAGAGCTTTGACAAGATCAACAAACAGCTCGAGAAAGTTATGCGTGTTATCGAGTCCCAAAAGATCCCCAATCTCTACATCAAGGCTCTTGTAATGCTTGAAGATTTCCTCTCTCAAGCTTCTGCTAATAAGGATGCCAAAAAGAAGATGAGTCCTAGCAATGCCAAAGCCTTCAACTCAATGAAACAGAAATTGAAGAAGAACAATAAGCAATACGAGGACTCGATTATCAAATGCAGGGAGAGTCCTGAGAGTGAGGGGGAAAAGGATGACGAGGATGAGGACTCTGACGAATACGAGACCGATGATGACATCATTGAACCTGATCAGCTCAGGAAGCCCGAGCCTGTATCGGATTCTGAAACTTCTGAGTTTGGTAATGACAGGCCTGGTGATGATGGCGATGCTCCTTGGGATCAAAAGCTTAGCAAGAAAGACAGGCTTTTGGAGAAAATGTTCATGAAAAAGCCTAGTGAGATCACATGGGACACTGTTAACAAGAAGTTCAAAGAGATTCTGGAAGCCAGGGGCAGGAAGGGAACTGGAAGGTTTGAACAGGTTGAGCAACTTACCTTCCTAACAAAAGTTGCTAAAACACCTGCTCAGAAGCTGCAAATTCTTTTCAGTGTGGTTTCTGCTCAGTTTGATGTTAATCCAGGCCTCAGTGGGCATATGCCCATAAATGTGTGGAAAAAATGCGTGCAGAATATGCTGGTCATTCTTGATATTCTCGTGCAGCACCCAAACATTAAGGTTGATGATTCTGTGGAACTAGATGAGAATGAAACTAAGAAAGGGGATGACTATGACGGACCCATTCATGTCTGGGGCAACTTAGTTGCTTTCTTAGAAAAAATAGATGCAGAGTTTTTCAAGAGCTTGCAGTGCATTGATCCCCATACACGTGAATATGTTGAGAGACTCAGGGATGAGCCTCAGTTTGTTGTTCTTGCACAGAATGTCCAGGAATATCTTGAAAGCATTGGAGATTTCAAAGCTTCTTCTAAGGTAGCCTTGAAGAGGGTTGAACTCATTTACTACAAACCACATGAGGTTTATGAAGCAACGAGAAAATTGGCTGAGATGACCGTAGAGGGAGATAATGGAGAGATGAGTGAGGAGTTAAAAGGTTTTGAGGATACAAGAATTCCTGCTCCGTTTGTTGTTACCCCGGAACTTGTGGCACGGAAACCCACCTTCCCAGAAAATAGCAGGACCTTAATGGATGTGTTAGTATCACTGATATACAAATATGGAGATGAGCGCACTAAAGCACGCGCAATGCTTTGTGATATATACCACCATGCTCTTCTTGATGAGTTTGCAGTCGCCCGTGATCTGTTGCTTATGAGTCATTTGCAAGAAAATGTTCACCACATGGA